>Ga0233438_10000184_pt1 | contig 87234 bp, 79 predicted proteins | sample SI_123_September_FD_182720 | JGI IMG/M metagenome (GOLD analysis project Ga0233438, IMG submission 182720) | Seawater microbial communities from Saanich Inlet, British Columbia, Canada - SI_123_September2016_10_MG | ecosystem: Environmental > Aquatic > Marine > Inlet | place: Canada: British... | reverse complement strand
GTAAACCGTGTTAAACATCTATGAAGCTCAACTCGCAACATTAAACACAATCACTGATGTTGAAAAATTATTGGCAATCGAGCACATGCAAACGATTGATGATGATGTTGCGATTGATGCAATTGCGGGTTTAGAGTTGGCGTTTATTGATACTTTGAATACACAAAACGCAGCAAATCATGCTGCAGTAAAGCGCTTATCCAATTTCTTATCGACTATTTTAGGTGTCTTTTTACCTTTACTAGTATCTGTAGGTTGTGTTTTTATTTTTATTTATTTAAAAGTAAATGATTATTACACTGAATTAACGGCTTTTATGCGGGGCTCCAATGACGCAATAATAGTGTCAAACGAAGATGGCAAAATTGTGCGTTTTAATAAAGTCGCGCAAACGTTATTTGGTTATACTCACAAAGAATTTGGTGAGCTCTATATTGAAGATTTAGTCAATCCCAATGAGAAAGACCATCATAAAAACCTACGCTCCGGTTATATCGTCAATGTGTTAAAACCCAAGTTTGATAAAAGCATTAAAGGCGACAACGTGTTAGTAAAGATTAATCATGGTTCATTTTTAGGAGCGAAAAAATCTGGTGAGCTAATACCGCTCCAAATTAACTTAACCGGTTATAAAATTAACGGAAAGATCCATCTATTAGCGTCTCTCAAAGATCAAACTTACATTCGTAAATTGGAATACAAAACCTAAATAGAGCCGTTTACTAATTTAGCTAATAAAGAAACAATCAAGCAATCGTTAAGTACTGAAATAGAACGCTCTCGTCGCCATGAGCATTCACTATCGATTATCTTTATTGATATTGATCATTTTAAGACCATTAACGATAAACACGGTCACCAAATCGGTGATGAGGTTATTAAAGCCTTATCTGACTGTATAGCAGAACGGGTAAGAGATTCAGATGTGTTGGGACGTTTTGGTGGTGATGAATTTATCATTATTTGTCCAGAATGTACCGGTTATCAAGCGGCAGTCATTGCTGAGCAAATCCGGAAAAATATCACCAAACTTAACATCCATGATTTAGACATTACCATTTCACTTGGTATCACCGAGTGTCAAAATCAAGATACAGTGAAGACATTGCTCGGTCGTGCCGATCGAGCGCTATACGAAGCCAAAGAAAACGGACGCAATACCATTAAGCTGATCGATTAATTAGACCGATTAATGTATTGATTTATTTTATCGATTAGCTTAATCGATATCATTCGCTTTATATAGTTATAAATTTCCATAATACTAGTTGGCAGTTAGAGGCAACAGGGGTTGTCTATAACAAGTTTAACTCTTACTATTATTAAGGAAATTTAGCATGGCTAAAATCAACAGCACTATCCCAGAATTTTCAACTCAAGCATTTGTTCCTGGCCAAGATGACTTTGTTACTATCACTTCTGATGATGTAAAAGGTCAATGGTCTATCTTCTTATTTTATCCTGCCGATTTTACATTTGTTTGCCCAACTGAGCTTGAAGATATGCAAAATATCTACGGCGAGCTACAACAGTTAGGTGTGCAAGTATATTCAGTTTCTACGGATTCACATTTCGTGCACAAAGCATGGCATGAAACGTCTGATGCAATTTCTAAAGTGACTTACCCGATGCTAGGGGACAGTACTGGTGCCTTGACACGAGGTTTTGATGTGATGATCGAAGAAGCTGGTCAAGCATTGCGTGGTACTTTCCTAGTTAATCCTGAAGGCGTTATCAAAGTTGCTGAAATTCATGATTTAGGTATTGGACGTTCTGCTAAAGACATGTTGCGTAAAGTCAAAGCGGCACAATATGTTGCTACGCATGACGGTGAAGTCTGTCCAGCAGCATGGGAAGCAGGTCAAAAGACCCTGGCTCCAAGCTTAGATTTAGTCGGCAAAATCTAATTTCATCATCATTGATGAATAGAGCGATAAGGGAGCGAGTCTCCCTTGATTTTCAACATACCTTCTCCAGACAAAAGGAACAAGCAAATGATTACTCCAGATATTATCACCGCCTTACAACAATATACGCAAAACATGACTGCGCCCTTATCATTTGTTTTGCAAACGGGCGAGCACAGTAAACGTGCTGAATTGTTGCAATTTTTAACCGATTTTTCGACCGCAAATTCATTGATCAGCGTTGTTGAACAAGATTTATCTGATACCTTAAGAAGCCCATTAAGCTTTACTTTATTGGTTAATAATGAGCCAACAGGCGTTATTTTTTCAGGCATCCCTTCTGGCCATGAGTTTAATTCACTCGTCTTAGCAGTACTTAATGCGACAGGCACCCCAATCAAATTAGATGAAGGGTTACAAAAAATTATCAAACGCGTTGATGTGCCTTTAAAATTTGAAGCATATATCAGTCTGAGCTGTCATAACTGCCCTGATGTCGTGCAAGCATTGAATCAATTTGCACTACTTAATCCGCATATCCAAGCGGAAATGATTGATGGGGGGTTGTATCCCGATTTAATTGAACAAAATAATATTCAAGGTGTACCTAGTGTATATCTCAATGGTGAAGTATTTGCCAATGGTAAAATAGATACCGGTGCGTTAATTGAAAAACTGTTAGTGTTGTACCCACAGTTAAGTCAACAGTCGGCTGATGCTCCTGCCTTACCACTACAAGATGTTACGGTATTAGGTGGTGGGCCTGCAGGTGTTTCTGCTGCTATTTATGCAGCGCGTAAAGGCTTAAATGTCACGGTCATTGCTGAGCGGTTTGGTGGACAAGTAAAAGACACAATGGGTATTGAAAATTTAATTTCGATATCAAGTACAACTGGACCCGCATTGACGGGGGCGATGATGCATCATTTGAATGATTATGAAGTCACACTCAAAGAGCATTTAAGGGTTGAACGTATTGAACCGGGTCATATAAAAACTCTCACATTATCAAGTGGTGAGCAAATCCAATCTAAGTCTGTGATCATTGCAACAGGTGCTAAATGGCGTGAGTTAGGTGTGCCAGGTGAAAAAGAAAATATTGGAAATGGTGTCGCTTACTGTCCACATTGTGATGGGCCTTTTTTCAAAGGCAAAGATGTGGCTGTTATTGGCGGTGGTAACTCTGGTATTGAAGCGGCATTGGACTTAGCTGGGATTGTCAAATCGGTGACCGTTTTTGAATTTTTACCAGAACTTAAAGCTGACAAAGTATTAGTCGATCAATTAGCTAAGCGAAAAAACGTCACTATTATCAAAAATGCTGCTTCCAAAGAAGTCTTAGCCACTAACGGCAAAGTAACGGCATTGCAATATGAAGACCGTGCAACGGGAGAAATTCATGAGCAAGCGTTAGATGGGATCTTTGTACAGATTGGTTTATTGCCTAATTCGCAAATAGCTGATGGTGTGGTCGAGTTATCACCTTACAAAGAAATCATCATTAATGAGCGTGGTGAAACATCACAACCTGGGATTTTTGCTGCTGGGGATGTCTCGACCGTGCCTTATAAGCAAATTGTCATATCGATGGGTGAGGGAGCTAAAGCCAGTTTATCCGCCTTTGATTATTTGTTGAAGAATCACTAATACAAGTCAATAAAAAACGGCGAAGATGTAATCATTTCGCCGTTTTCATTAAGACTCAATAAACGTGTTTGTTACATACGTTCAAATATCATCGCAATACCTTGACCACCACCAATACACATCGTTGCTAAGGCGTATTTACCTTGAATGCGTTGTAATTCATGGATTGCTTTAGTAGCAATGACTGCACCGGATGCACCGATTGGGTGACCTAGCGCAATGGCGCCACCATTAGGGTTAGTTTTTGCAGGATCTAAATCAAGGCCTTTACTTACCGTTAGTGCTTGAGAGGCAAACGCTTCGTTTGATTCCACCACATCCATATCTGCAATCGTTAAACCGGCTTTGGCTAACGCGGCTTTAGTTGCTGGGATAGGACCTTCACCCATGACATCGTTCGGGACACCAGCAACCGCATAAGAGACAATACGTGCAATTGGTGCTAATCCATTTGCCGTTGCGTAGTCTTCACTTGCTAAGGTTAAGAACGATGCACCATCATTAATACCTGATGCGTTACCTGCCGTTACGCTGCCGTCTTTTTTAAATGCTGGACGCATGCCACTTAAACTCTCAGCGGTTGTTCCTGCTTTAACGTGCTCGTCTGTATCAAAGATAATGGTACCTTTACGGCTTGTTAACTCAATCGGTACAATTTGGTCTTTAAAATAACCAGCTTCAATTGCTTTAGCTGCACGTGCGTGAGATTCTGCAGCAAAGGCATCTTGTTCTTCGCGTGAAATTTCCCATTTATCAGCTAAGTTCTCAGCGGTAATACCCATATGGCCAACACCAAATGGGTCAGTCAAGGCTGCGACCATCATATCAATCATTGATGTATCACCCATACGTGCACCATTTCGCATTGCACCTGATAAGTAGCCACCACGTGTCATATTCTCTACACCACCACCAATCGCCAACTCATGATCACCTAGCATGATCCCTTGGGCAGAGTTAATGACAGCTTGTAAACCTGAACTACATAGACGGTTCAGTGCCATTGCCGTTGAGCTTAGTGGCATACCGGCTTGAATTGATGCGACACGAGCAACATACGGAAAGCGCGATTCTGTCGGGATAGTATTGCCGACTACGATAGATTCGTATTGATCAGCTGGTACGCCTGATTTTTCAATACCTTGCTTTAGTACTTGAGCGGCTAATTCTGCTGGCTCAATCCCCTTTAAACTACCATTAAATGTACCAATTGCCGATCGAACTGCGCTTAATACAACTACGTTTTTTACACTCATCTTATTCATCCATATTACTTGAGGTTGTTGATTAAATTTTGTCCAGATCATTAAAATATACCGAATGTGGACAAAATAACAGCATTAATCAGCAGACATTAGTGGTAGATCATACATTAATCGTAGGGTTTATTTAATCAAGTCAACAAAGTCCGCATCACTGTGACGTTCAGGTAGTTGAAATTCTTCATCGCCCCACACTTTATTGACAACACGCCCTTTGACCACGGCTGGACGCGCGGCTAACTGTTTTGCCCAACGCATGACATGCGTATATTCATGCACTTGTAAAAACTCAGCGGCTACATATAACTTGCCTAAGCACAGTACGCCATACCATGGGAAAATGGCCATATCTGCAATACTGTATTCATCCCCTGCAATATATTTGTGTTTTGCTAATTGCTTATCTAACACATCTAACTGGCGTTTAACTTCCATCGCATAGCGGTTGATGGGGTATTCATATTTTTCTGGTGCGTAGGTATAAAAATGGCCAAACCCTCCACCTAAAAACGGTGCGGATCCCATTTGCCAAAATAACCAGTTGAGTACTTCAGTGCGTTTTGAATCTGATGTTGGTAAAAAGTGCCCGAATTTTTCAGCTAAATGTAGGAGTATTGAGCCGGATTCAAACACGCGGAATTTATCCCCGCCACTGGCGACTTCTGAGTGATCAAATAATGCAGGGATTTTGGAGTTGGGATTGGCTGAGACAAATCCCGAACCAAACTGTTCACCTTCTTGAATATTCACCAACCAGCCATCGTATTCTGCTTCTTTGATGCCTAATGCTAATAACTCTTCGAACATGATCGTGACTTTTACGCCATTCGGGGTTGCTAATGAATACAGCTGAAAAGGGTGTTCGCCGACGGGTAAATCTTTTTCATGGGTACTGCCTGAAATAGGACGATTAATATTGGCAAACTTGCCACCGTTAGCACTATCCCAAGTCCAGACGCTAGGTGGAGTATAGGTAGAATCTGTCATCGTTTTTTCCTTATTATAATATACAGTTGCATCATAAGCCGTGCGCAATGTAAAAATCAAACGGATTGTTCTTTAATAGAGTATAGCGTTGTCGACAATAAAGCATGTTTTTCTTGATAAAAGGATTAAATAGGCCTATATTGTCGACAATGTAATTGAAAAGTTTTTGAGAACTCATAATGACACATGCAACCGCACCTGCTATTACTGCTGCTGATAAGACGTTTTACACCCTAAGAACCGATATTGTCGAAGGGCGCATCGCTGCCAGTAGCAAATTAAGCGAAGCCGAGTTGTCGACAAAATATGGCGTGAGCCGAGCAGTGATCCGTGAAGCGATTAGCCGTTTAGTGTCGTGTCACATTGTTGAGCGAAAAGCGAATATCGGCGCTCGTGTGGTTGCGCTTACACCTGAAGGATTGATTGAGCTGTATCAAGTTCGTGAATCCTTAGAGGGCATGGCGGCACGCCTAGCCGCGCAAAACATGACGCCAGCACAAATTGCTGAACTCAACACTTTACTTGAGCAACACGCCGCTTCGGTCAAAGACTCACAATTGTATTACCAAGAAGCTGGTGACGTAGATTTTCATTATCGCATTATTATTGGCTCGCACAACAGTCAATTAATTACGTTATTAACCGAAGGAATATACCATCTAGTGCGCATGTATCGTGTGCAACTCGGTATGGCGGGTCCTCGAGTGACGACTGCATTTGCAGAGCATCAACATATTGCCCAAGCGATTGCCAACCGTGACGCTGAATTAGCTGAAATGCTGATGCGTCGCCACATTACTTATTCAAGACAAAATATCGAACATAAACTTCATTCTCCATCTACTAAGCTATCCCTACATAATATTAATAAGGAATCATTATGAGCGCAGGTAAAAAATTTCGTGACGCCCTAAAGCAACACGCTCCATTACAAATTGTCGGTACTATTAATGCCTACTCAGCCATGATGGCTAAACAAATCGGCCACAATGCGATTTATTTATCCGGTGGCGGCGTCGCCAATGCATCCTATGGATTGCCCGATTTGGGTATGACGTCATTGAATGACGTCATTGTTGATGTACAGCGCATCACGTCGGCGTGTGACTTACCCTTATTAGTGGATATTGATACCGGATGGGGTGGTGCATTTAACATCGCTAAGACTGTCCGAGATATGGAAAAAGCCGGTGCAGCAGCGGTACATATGGAAGACCAAGTCGCACAAAAGCGCTGTGGCCATCGTCCTAACAAAGAAATCGTCTCCACTGAAGAAATGGTTGACCGTATTAAAGCGGCGGTTGATGCACGTACCGATCCTGATTTTTTCATCATGGCACGCACCGATTCATTTGCTCAAGAAGGCTTAGACAAAGCCATTGCTCGGGCAAAAGCCTATGTTGCAGCTGGCGCTGACGGTATTTTTGCTGAAGCTGTAAAAACAGAAGAACATTATCGTGCATTTAGTGAAGCATTAGATGTGCCGATTTTGGCCAATATTACCGAATTTGGTCAAACTGAACTGTGGAACAAAGAACAGTTAGGCGAGTGGGGCGCAGCGATGGTGTTATATCCATTATCAGCCTTTAGAGCCATGAACAAAGCGGCGGAAAATGTCTATCGTCATATTCTTGAAGATGGTGATCAAAAAGCCGTTGTCGATACCATGCAAACGCGTATGGATTTGTATGATTACTTGGGTTATCACGATTATGAGCAAAAGCTCGACTCGCTATTTGCTGAAGGCAAAAACAAGTAATTCATCGCAGCGATAAATGAGTACCTTGTACTCTGTATTTAATAAAAAAATTAATCTAAAAATTAGAAAACAATTTCAAAAAAGAGGACATCAACATGGCCGATAAAAAATTAAGTGGCGCTGGATTACGTGGTCAAAGCGCAGGTGAAACCAAACTCTGTACCGTAGGTCAATCTGGCTCAGGTTTAACCTATTGTGGTTATGATGTATCAGATTTAGCGGATAATGCGACCTTTGAAGAAGTCGCGTATTTATTATTTAACGGTGAGCTACCCACCCAAGCGCAATTAGATGAATATGTCGCGCAACTAACTCGCATGCGTGATTTACCTGATGCCCTTAAAGCGGTGTTGCGTTTAGTGCCAAAAGATACCCATCCGATGGATGTGATGCGCACCGGCGCATCATTCTTAGGAAATCTAGAACCTGAAGCCGATTTTGCTCAACAACAGCACGCTGCCAATCGTTTACTGGCTGCCTTTCCTGCAATCATGACGTATTGGTATCGTTATACCCATGAAGGCGTTGAAATTGATTGTGTCACCGATGAATCATCAATCGGTGGTCACTTCTTAGCCTTATTAACGGGTAAAACGCCATCTGAATTACATCGTAAAGTCATGGACGTATCCTTGATTTTGTATGCGGAGCATGAATTTAACGCCTCAACCTTTACAGCGCGTGTATGTGCTTCGACATTATCCGATATGTTTTCGTGTATTACTGGCGCAATTGGTTCATTACGCGGTCCATTACATGGCGGAGCCAATGAAGCGGCAATGGAGATGATCCAGAAGTTTACCTCACCAGAAGACGCTAAAATTCAAATGGCAGGGATGCTAGAACGTAAAGAAAAAATCATGGGCTTTGGGCATGCCATTTATCGTGAATCTGATCCGCGTAATGTGATCATCAAAAAATGGTCTAAATTATTATCGGAAGAATACGGAGATAGTAGCTTGTATGATATTTCCGTAGCGTGTGAAGAGTTTATGTGGGATAGCAAAAAATTATTCTGTAATGCAGATTTCTTCCATGCTTCAGCGTATCACTTTATGGGTATTCCAACGCCATTATTTACGCCAATCTTTGTCTGCTCACGCGTGACTGGTTGGGCGGCACATGTCATGGAGCAACGGGCTAATAACCGGATCATTCGTCCAAGCGCCGATTACACCGGAAGTGAACCGCGTACCGTTACCCCTATTGCACAACGAGGTGCTTAAAATGAACAGTGATTACAAACTTCGTTTGCCTGAAAGCACGTTAGAGTATTTTGATACTCAAGCGGCGGTCAATGCGATTGAGCCAGGTGCGTATGCCAAGCTCCCGTATACCTCAAAGGTACTAGCGGAAAACTTGGTACGTAAATGTGCGCCAGATTCACTACAGGTGTCATTAGAACAATTAATCTACCGTAAAAAAGAAAAAGATTTCCCGTGGTTTCCTGCACGTGTGGTCTGTCATGATATTTTGGGACAAACGGCACTGGTTGATTTAGCCGGTTTGCGTGATGCCATTGCTGATAAAGGTGGCGATCCTGCCAAGGTCAACCCTGTTGTGCCAACGCAACTGATCGTCGATCATTCGTTAGCTGTTGAGCACGGCGGTTTTGATCCTGAGGCGTTTGATAAAAACCGCGCGATTGAAGATCGTCGTAATGAAGATCGTTTCCATTTTATTAATTGGACCAAAACAGCGTTTAAAAACGTCGATGTGATCCCACCGGGTAACGGGATCATGCACCAAATTAACCTTGAAAAAATGTCACCCGTCGTGCAAGTGAAAGACAATGTTGCATTTCCTGATACCTGTGTAGGGACTGATTCACATACTCCCCATACAGATGCACTAGGTGTGATCTCGATTGGTGTCGGTGGTTTAGAAGCTGAAAATGTCATGCTAGGGCGCGCTTCTTATATGCGTTTGCCGGATATTATTGGCGTCGAGTTCACCGGTAAGCCACAACCGGGCATTACTTCTACAGATATCGTATTGGCATTGACGCAATTTTTACGTGAAGCCAAAGTCGTCGGTGCATTTTTAGAGTTTTATGGTGAAGGTACCCAGCATTTATCATTAGGAGATCGCGCGACGATTTCTAATATGACACCTGAGTATGGCGCAACGGCAGCAATGTTTTATATCGATCAGCAAACCATTGATTATTTAACGTTAACAGGACGTGAGCCGGAGCAAGTGAAGTTAGTCGAAGCCTATGCTAAGACCACAGGTTTGTGGGCTGATAGCATGGTAGATGCCCAATACGAGCGTACCTTATCATTTGATTTGTCTGCGGTGCAGTGGAATATGGCGGGTCCGTCTAATCCTCATGCTAAGCTTCCGGTCAGTGAGCTAGCCTCGCGTGGTATTGCCAAAGCGTATACCAAGGAAGAAGGTTTAATGCCAGATGGGGCTGTTATTATTGCAGCGATTACCAGTTGTACTAATACGTCGAATCCACGCAATGTGATCATGGCAGGTATGCTTGCCAAAAAAGCCAATGAGCTAGGTTTAGTTCGTCAACCTTGGGTTAAATCCTCATTAGCGCCAGGCTCTAAAGTCGTTAAAATGTACTTAGAAGAAGCCGGATTACTGTCTGAATTAGAGCATTTAGGCTTTGGCATTGTCGGTTATGCCTGTACTTCATGTAATGGTATGTCGGGTGCATTGGATCCTAAGATCCAACAAGAAATTATTGACCGTGATTTATATGCTACAGCAGTGTTATCAGGTAACCGTAATTTTGATGGGCGCATTCATCCGTATGCATCACAAGCATTCTTGGCATCTCCGCCATTAGTAGTGGCCTATGCGATTGCGGGTTCAATACGTTTTGATATTGAAAAAGACGTATTAGGACATGACAAAAACGGCAATCCAGTTCGTTTAAAAGATATATGGCCAGATGACGCTGAAGTCGATGCCGTGATTAAAGCGAGCGTTAAGCCTGAGATGTTTAACCAAGTGTATACACCTATGTTTGATTTGAGTGTTGACTATGGTGAGAAAAACAACCCGCTTTATGATTGGCGTCCACAAAGTACCTATATCCGTCGTCCACCTTATTGGGAGGGCGATATAGCAGCGCCAAGAACCATGCAAGGTATGCGACCATTAGCGGTACTTGGAGATAACATTACAACCGACCATTTATCGCCGTCGAATGCGATTATGGGTAGCAGTGCTGCCGGTGAATACTTAGCTAAAATGGGCTTGCCGGAAGAAGATTTTAACTCGTATGCGACACATCGTGGCGATCATTTAACAGCGCAGCGTGCGACATTTGCCAATCCAAAACTACTCAATGAAATGGTCTTAGATGAGCAAGGTGAGATCAAACAAGGTTCTTATGCCCGTGTCGAACCGGAAGGTAAAACATTACGTATGTGGGAAGCGATTGAAACTTACATGGAACGTAAGCAACCGTTGATCATTGTGGCTGGTGCGGATTATGGACAAGGTTCATCCCGTGACTGGGCGGCGAAAGGGGTACGTTTAGCCGGCGTCGAAGTGATTATCGCCGAAGGGTTTGAACGTATTCACCGGACTAACTTAGTCGGTATGGGCGTGTTGCCATTAGAGTTTATGTCAGGACAAACCCGTCATACGTTTAATATTGATGGTACTGAAACCTACGCAGTCAATGGTGACGTGGTAGCCGGAAGCACCATGCAAGTTGAAGTAACCCGTGCTAACGGAGAGCAATTTAGCATTGATACATTATGTCGTATTGATACTGCTGAAGAACAAAGCGTGTATGAAGCCGGTGGTGTATTACAACGCTTTGCACAAGACTTTTTAGAAGGACAAGTCGCATGAGCCAACCAGCTGCTGGATCCGCCTTTGCACCCCAGCTGAAAATTCCTGCCACGTATATGCGTGGTGGGACGAGTAAAGGGATGTTTTTTAAGCTCAGTGATTTGCCGGTGGCAGCTCAAGTGGCAGGGGCTTATCGTGATGCATTATTACTGCGTGTGATTGGTAGCCCTGATCCCTATGGCAAACAGACGGATGGCATGGGCGGGGCAACCTCAAGTACCAGTAAAACAGTTATTTTAAGTGCCAGCACACAACCAGATCATGATGTGGATTATTTGTTTGGCCAAGTGGCGATCGATAGACCGTTTGTGGATTGGAGTGGTAATTGCGGTAATTTGACGGCAGCGGTGGGTTCATTTGCCATTAATAATGGTTTGGTAGAAGCGGGGCGTATTCCTGAAAATGGGGTGGCAGTCGTGCGTATTTGGCAAGCCAATATTCATAAAACGATTATTGCCCGAGTACCAATCACTAATGGAGAAGTTCAAGAAACGGGTGATTTTATGCTCGACGGGGTGACATTTCCTGCTGCAGAAGTGCCGGTGGAGTTTGTTGCTCCAGTCGATCCATCCGAGGCGGTGTTACCGACCGGTAATCTGGTTGATACACTCATTGTGCCAGACATCGGAGAGTTTCAAGTTAGTATGATTAACTCAGGGATCCCGACGTTATTTTTTAACGCGTCAGACCTCGGCTATATCGGTACTGAATTGCAAGATGCCATTAATAATGACGAAGCAGCATTAGCGCGATTTGAAACGATCCGCTTGCATGGTGCGGTAAAGATGGGCTTGAGTTCTGATATTGAAACAGCTAAAGGATCGCAACATACACCTAAAATTGCGTTTGTTGCGCCGGCTATAGCCTTTACCACATCAAGTGGGACTGACATTGCTAAAGATGCGATTGATTTACACGTCAGAGCCTTATCAATGGGTAAATTACATCACGCGATGATGGGTACGGCCGCAGTCGCGATAGGCACTGCTGCCGCCATTCCTGGGACACTGGTAAATTTGGCTGCCGGTGGCGGTGCAATTGAGTCGGTTACTTTTGGCCATCCATCAGGTACTTTAAAAGTGGGGGCAAGTGCGTCATTGGTGGATGCTAAATGGCAAGTTGAAAAGGTGGTGATGAGCCGTTCAGCAAGGGTTTTGATGGAAGGAAATGTACGAGTGCCTGCCCCTATTTTGTAGTCTGGCAAAAGAATAGCTAATTATTATAATGTACATGACACAATGAAATTGTTCATTGTGTCATTGTGTCAATGTGTATTAGTGAATACAAGAGCTTGGCCATCTTATGGCATCCAATATCGATATGCATTTTTAATTTAATTAATTCAGTATAAACGGCGCCCACCAAATTGCCATCCACATGCCTACTGCGGCGGTTCGCCACGCTTCGGCAGACATGGTGGTTTGTTGAGAATCAAACAGCATCATGACAGCAAATAATAAAGGCCCGAGGAGCAAACCAATATCCTGGTATTGGGCACGTTTAAATGAATCAGCTGCACTCGTACTTGCAGGTGAAGTAGGATTACTCATAGATTGTACTCTTAAACAGTAAAAGACGCGCATTAGGCTAACGTATTTTGCCTAATGCGCAAGAGGATATTAGGATTATAGGTCCATTACATTCTATAGCGAACATCTAAGTAGAAGTTACGACCTAGATCTTTGTGCGCATAGCGATGTTTAACGTCACTATAATCTAAAGTAATGGTTAACGGGATGTTGTTATCCGCAGTAATATCTAAAGGCGTGATATCAAAAGCATACCAAGGGCTGGGGTTGATTGTCAGATCTTCAGGCATTACATACACACTGAGGTGATTTGCGTCATGCCATGTACAACTGGAAAATGCCCCACTGGAGAAATTTTTGGTTATACTATATTTAAGCGCAGGCTTAGGATTAGTTTGTGGTAGCGTCGAAGTTGTTTTAGTCGAAGTTGTTATATAAGCAAATTGCGATGAACCTTGCTGCGGGTTAGTGTCAGCAAAAATGGTTGTGCTGACTAAGGAACCAAACAGCACAAGCAGTGCACTAAACAAGTAAGCCGTGCGCTGTAATGCGTTATTGATGTTAGGGTGAATCATTAATATCACCTCGACCTTTGATTAAACGAATATTATTATCCTTATATATCGTTTGGTATGTACTTTCCCCCTATCAAAATGTAAATAAAATGTTAAAAATTGCATTATTAACTAAATTACATTAATTTTATTAAAAGTAAAACATTTAAGGACTTTATATGCGTTGGTTAACTAAACTGGTAATTTTGTGCTTGGCATTGATGGTGTCACAACTAACTTTTGCGCAAGAGATTGAAACTCAAAAAGGGTTGGATGCGATTGCTAAAGGTGCAGTGGTTATTGATGTTAGAACAGGTTGGGAATGGTCATCAGGGCATCACCCAAAAGCCCTTCATATGCAAAACACCTTATTGCTAGAGAAAATCAAAACCCTAAATCTAGATAAAAATTCGGCTATCGTGCTGTATTGTCGTTCAGGAAAACGCGCCGCTCAATCGACCAAAGATTTACAGGCTGCAGGTTATACCAATGTCATTAATGCCGGTGGTCTTAAGGATGTGATTAATGTCGGAGACCCAAAAGATGATTAACTAATCTTTAGTGATGCAGGTTATTGATTAAAGAATGGCTCATACAAAAAAACCACCTTGAAGGTGGTTTTTTTGTAATCATGGTACCGGTGGGCGGACTTGAACCGCCACGCATTGCTGCAACGGATTTTGAATCCGTCGTGTCTACCAATTCCACCACACCGGCATTGAACTGTGTGTCTAACGTCACGTGATAACGCTAAATCCTCAAAATTGGAGTGCGATTATAACCACCTCAATGAATGGTGCAAGTGTTTTATGGTAGTTTGTGTGAGTTTTGTGGCAGTTTTGTCATAATTGTGCCAAAGTTTAAGCTGTAACCGTGGGTAAGGAAAACCAAATGAACATCTATATGCAGCGAGCTTCTCACTACTTTTCTTTTGTATCAATGGCTTTTAACAAAGGCTTAGCTTCATGTTTGAGATTTTTTAGAGTGTTGGGATTATTCATTCTATTCAGTTTTTTATGCCAACCGTTACATGCCAAAGAGTTATCAACCCACACACAAATTAAACAAGTTCACTTGCATGATAATCAGGGTAAAAGTATCAATATTGGACAATTACACGTACAAGCCAATGGTCAATTTACATTTGAACGACGCGATGACGTATTTTCTGATCATTTTTTATCCATGAAAGAAATGAAATGTATAGAAGGACCTGAGTTGTGGTGTCATATTGCTTACCCTTATCCACTTAATCGTGATTTTAATGCAGACAAAGCGTGGTTATCTCATGACTTGTTGTTTATGTATAAAAAACCAAACCAATTTGGCGCAAAGATGTGGCAAGCCGTTTATTACAAATTCATCAAAGAAGACGGGCGATTAATTGGCTAGAATTATTCGCAATTGGTGACGGTTATTTACCTGACTTTTTTGCCCAGAATAGGGTAATATACCCCTATGAATGCTGACTAACTGAATACGCTAATGGGCAAAAAACATCCACCAAAACCACCTCGCCGCCATAGAACTAGTGAGGCTAATGTGACCGGTCAAAGAGACTATCCTCGCGCGGGTTTTTTTCGTCGTGTCGCGGCCATGATTTATGATGCATTGGTTGCCGTTGCAGTGGGTATGTGCGCTGGGTTAATTATTTTAGTCACACTCACCATTTTGCATGCTCGTGGTGTCATAGGGCAAGACGTCGAGCATTTTAGTGACTTCCTCAATCAATCCCTCTTGTTTATGACTATTGTGCAAATCTGGGTCGCGGCTTGGAGCATCGGTTTTTTCTTATGGTTTTGGGCAAAAGGCGGACAAACTATTGGTATGCGAGCGTGGCGAATGCGTATTTTCAGTACTACTGAAGCCCCAATGACGATGGGTCGTTTATGGTTACGTTTGATCTGTTCTTTGGGCGGGTTAGGCACTGTGTTGGTATTATTCATGCCAAAACAAAAGCAATCGCTACAAGATTTAGCGGCGAATACCGAAATCTTAGTGCTAACTGAAACCGCCAATGATCATAAATCTTGGCGCTAATAAGTGAAGTTAGCACTGTGAGTACCAAACAAATCATTTCCGTAAAACTGATACTATTGTACCATTGCACCCCCTTTGGCGTGAGCGTATTCTAGCCTTAATTATTCTATAAATGTTACGTGTTATGTTTCGATTTTGCCTTCCTATTATTATACTGATTTTTTCCTATTTAGGCGCTACAGCGCTCGTCACGTCGACGCAAGTATCCGAGAGCTTAATCACATCTACGGTTCAACCAACCGAAATTGAAACAACGCAAGTTGATGTACCACTATTGCTTGGCTCGTCATTATTTTTTGCCAATGTTGTTGCGTCTGATTCAACAGGGATATTATTTACTGAAGCGCTTATACTCCTTATTACGTTTACCATTATTCGAGCCCCTCCTACAGCACTATAACCTCTTTATTTATATTGTTGTTATTGTCATTGTTGTTTAAGGAATCGTATGTTTAAGCTCGTTTTTTTTGCGTTCTTATGTTGTTTAGCTGGGCCAGCCAATGCAGCTCAAATGGGCACGTTGGACCTCACTTACACCTTGCCGGGTGTCATCGTATTAACTATTTTCGTTATCGCCTATGTCCTTGTTATAGGTGAAGAATTCCTTCATATCCGAAAATCTAAACCGATGCTATTGGCTGCTGGGATTATTTGGATAGTACTAGGTTGGATTTATACCAATCATGGCATGCCTATTGAAGCGGAAGAAGCGTTTAACCATAATTTACTTGAATATGCTCAGTTATTGTTATTTTTACTTGTTGCTATGACATACATCAATGCGATGGAAGAGCGTGGGATCTTTGACCGTATTCGTGTTTGGATGTTAAGCAAAGGCATGAGTTTACGTAGCTTATTTTGGCTGACAGGTATTCTTGCATTTTTAATTTCATCTTTCGCTAACAACTTAACGACGGCGATGCTGATGTGCGCCATCGTGTTGAAAGTGGCTCACGATAATCCTAAATTTATCAATATAGCCTGTATCAATATCGTGGTAGCCGCCAATGCCGGTGGCGTATTTAGTCCGTTTGGCGATATTACTACGTTGATGATTTGGCAAGCTGGCTTGGTCAAATTTGAACAATTTATTGTGTTGTTTGTTCCTGCGGTCGTTAATTTCATGGTACCTGCATTAATCATGAGTTTATTTATTTCAAATAGCAAAAACGCACCTCTCGTCGATCATGATATTACGATTAAACGAGGTGCTAAACGTATTATTTTGTTGTTCTTTTTTACGATCGCAACCGCGGTAATGTGTCATAGTTGGTTGAGTATGCCACCAGTATTGGGCATGATGTTGGGGCTAGGTTATTTGCAACTATTAGGCTTTTATTTACGATTTACCTTACCTAAGTCATTGCAGAAAAAACGCGATATTGCTGAGCGAAATAAGGATGAAGCAGCGTTAAAAAAACTCGGGAATATTGTACCATTTGATGTATTCGAAAAAATCTCTCGAGCAGAATGGGATACATTATTGTTCTTTTATGGCGTGGTCATGTGTGTCGGTGGTTTAGGCTTTATGGGCTATCTGGCATATGTCTCAGAAGCGATGTATACCAACTGGGAACCTTTATATGCCAATATTTTGGTAGGGGTATTGTCGGCAATCATTGATAATATTCCGGTTGTGTTTGCGGTATTGAGTATGGCGCCGAATATGGATTTGACACAATGGCTGTTGGTCACCATGACGGCTGGAGTGGGTGGTAGTTTATTATCTATTGGTTCGGCTGCAGGGGTTGCCTTAATGGGACAAACTAAAGGTGTCTATTCATTTATGGGACACATGCGTTGGAGCTGGGCGATAGCACTAGGTTATGGCTTAAGTATCTACGCGCATTTATTACTAAATACCTAATCCTTGCCCAGCAACGGCTCTATTATCGACGCTACTTGCTCCGTCTATTGGCGGCGGAGCAAAAACACGGCAACACAGGCAAACAAAGCGCTTGGCAGTAATGCTCCGAATAATGGCGGCAAGTTATACACTAACGCGAACGGGCCAAAAACTTCATTGGCGATAAAGAAACTAAAACCGGTTAATGTTCCCACTATGATCCGCGAACCCATCGTCGTGGAACGTAACGAACCAAACACAAACGAAAATGCCATTAACAGCATCACGCAAACTGACACGGGTTGTAAGATTTTGCGCCACATCGCTAATTCATAGCGAGTGGAATCTTGTTGGTTGTTTTGTAAGTACTCCACATATTCACTTAAACCTTGAATTGATAGGGCTTCGGGTTTTACCGTGGCAACAGAGAGTTTATCTGGCGTCAACGCTGCACGCCATTCGGTTAGAGAAATCCGGTTGGTAGATATTTTTTCTGCATTAAAATACGTGATTTGCACATCTTGTAATGCCCATGATTCTTCTACAAACGAAGCGCGTTTGGCTGCAATCATCTGGGTTAATACGAGGTTATCGTCGAACTGATAAATCGTTACATTTCCTAAGTTTTCTTGATTAAACACGTTACCAATACTCACAAAGTCACTACCATCTTTGGTCCATACGGTTTGATTGGCGGTAAAAACTTGACCGCCAGACAGCGCATCGGTACGGATTTGCTTTGCTTTGGCTTCACTTAACGGTGTGACATATTCACCAATTAACAAAATACCACACACCATGATCACTGCACATTTCATTGCCGATTGGATGATATTCCATTTACTCATACCTGAGGCTTGCATGACAATAAGTTCAGAGTTTGACGCTAAAATACCCATGCCAATTAACCCACCAAGCAACGTTGCCATCGGGAAAAATTGTTCGATATCACGGGGTAAACTCAACATGACAAATAAACCGGCCACAATTAAATCATAATCACCTTCGCCAACTTTACGTAACTGTTCAACAAACTTAATCAAGGCACTCAATCCTATGAGTGTTGATAACGTCACAAAGATAGTACTCAACAAGGTACGTGCAATGTACAAATCTATAATACTAAACATTACTTGTCTCCTGCTTGGTCAGATACCTGATTGGTATAAGGTTGTTTCAGGTAATTACGCACCTTAACCGTCGTTTGACGTTGCCGTGATAATAATACTGCACCAATGAACAAGATAATCCCATGGACCCACCATAAGCCTAAGCCAGTTGGTATTTTGCCATCTTCAAGGGCTCGTCTTGCTGCCATTAATAATAAAAAATAGCCTAAGTACATTAAGATCGCAGGGAATAATTTACCGAATCGTCCTTGACGTGGATTCACTTTCGACAAGGGGACAGCAATTAACACCAAGAACGGTAATGCTAAAGGGATAGCGATTCGCCATTGCAATTCTGCAATCGCTTCGTGACTGGGGTCGCCAAATAACTCAATAGTTGGCAATGCTGCCACCTTACGACGCATTGACTCTGCTTCTTGCTTTCCGATTTGGATTCGGTACTCATCAAAATTTACTTTTTGATAGTTTTGTTGGCCAATGGTGCCATCATGTTGCTGGCCATTTCGCAGTACAAGCAATTGCGTGCCATCACTTAACACATTAATCGTGCCTGTCTCAGAATAAATCACTCGGACTTTTTCTGGATTTTTAGGATTGACTTGAGATAGGAAAATTTTACTTAACTGGTTATTTTCAGATTCAACTTCATGGACAAATATCACCGCTTCATTATTGCCTGTTTGTTGAAAACGCCCAGGGATAATGGCTGCAATCCCTGATTCAGCCCCAGCTTTTTCACGTAATTGATATTCACTCTCAACCGCTAATGGGGCTATATACATAGTAACGAAAGCAGTCAACAACCCTAAGCCGACGGCTAACAACAACATTACCCGTGTCACATACCATTCGGAGACGCCACAGGCTTGTAAAACGGTCATCTCGGAATCAACATAAAAACGCCCATGTGCCATCATGATCCCCAAGAAAAAACTAATGGGCAAAATTAGCGAAGCTAATACTGGCGAGTAAAAGGTTAAAAATCCCATGACTAAACTAGCAGGGATTTCTCCATCTGTTGCATCCCCCAAAACACGCACAAACTTCAGCGTAATAAAAATAGCCATGAGGATAAAGAAAATCGCAAACTGCGATTTGAACGTTTCCTTGAGAAGATAGCGAAAAATAATCATATTTAGTATAGAAAACGTCTGTTTTTAGTGGCGAAAGGTAAATTTTTAAGTAAACTAGGTTTTTTTGCAAGTTATTTCGAGGAATTCAGCGTGGAATTTAGTGTCAAGAGTGGTAGTCCTGAGAAGCAACGTAGTGCCTGTATCGTCGTTGGGGTATTTGAACCCCGCCGTTTGACAGCCGTCGCTGAACAATTAGACGAAATAAGTGAAGGCTATATCAGCAATTTAATTCGCCGTGGTGATTTAGAAGGTAAAGCCGGACAAATGTTATTATTGCACCATGTTCCGAATGTTTTGAGTGAACGTGTCTTATTAGTGGGTTGTGGCAAAGAGCGCGAACTAAATGAACGCCAATACAAAGACATATTAACTAAAACCATCAAAACACTAAATGAAACCGGTTCAATGGAAGCGGTTTGTTTTTTACCTGAGTTACACGTTAAAGGTCGCGATACGTACTGGAAAGTACGTCAAGCTGTTGAAGCCACGCAACATAGCTTATATACCTTTTTACAATTAAAAACGAAAAAAGGCGAGCCTCGTCGCCCGTTACGTAAAATGGTATTTAATGTGCCAACACGTAAAGAACTACCTGCAGGCGAAAGAGCCGTCGTGCACGGTATGGCTGTCGCTGCGGGTGTGAAAATCACGCGTGATGTCGCGAACATGCCACCGAATATTTGTAACCCTAAGTATCTGTGGGAACAAGCGCAATTATTAAGTGAGCAATTTGATAGTGTGACGACGGAAGTGGTAGATGAAGCCCAAATGGCTGAGTTAGCAATGAATTCTTATCTTGCGGTTGGTCGTGGTTCTTATAATGAATCCATGATGAGTATTATCAAGCATAATGGCGGTACAGCCGAGCAAGCTCCGATTGTATTAGTCGGCAAGGGCTTGACCTTTGACTCTGGTGGTATTTCGATCAAGCCTGGCGCGGGTATGGATGAAATGAAATACGACATGGGTGGCGCAGCATCGGTACTCGGTGTGATGCATACGGTCGCGGCGTTAAATCTGCCGATTAATGTCATTGGGATTTTAGCGGGTTGTGAAAACATGCCCGATGCCAATGCATACCGTCCTGGTGATATCCTAACAACCATGTCAGGGCAAACCGTCGAAGTTATGAATACCGATGCGGAAGGCCGCTTAGTACTCTGTGATGCACTGACTTACGTCGAGCGCTACGAGCCTGATTGTGTGGTTGATATTGCGACCTTAACGGGTGCGTGTATTGTGGCATTAGGTCATCATGCAACCGGTTTGATGTCTACACACAACCCATTAGCCCATGAGTTACTCAATGCATCAGAGCAAAGCTCAGATCGTGCTTGGCGTTTACCGCTATGGGATGAGTACCAATCACAAATTGATTCGCCGTTTGCCGATATTTCAAATTTGGGTGTGAAAGGCGCAGGTACCATTACTGCAGCGTGTTTCTTATCGCGTTTTACTAAAAAATATAATTGGGCGCATATGGATATCGCCGGTACGGCTTGGAACAGCGGTGCGAATAAAGGTTCTACCGGACGTCCAGTGAGTATGCTTGCACAATTCTTAATGAATCGTGCCGGTGTGGTAACTGAAGATTAATATGACACAAGCTCATTTTTATCAATTATCCGAGCAAGATGCGACACCAGACAGTACGCTTAACGCCAGTCCAATTGAGGTGCTGGCATGCGATTTGGTCGCTAAATGTTACAGTGAAAAGAAACGATTGACGGTTTTGTGTGCAAACCAAGCCGCCGCCGAAGCCTTTAGTGAGTTGCTATGGCAGCACCCGCCAGAGCGTTTTATTGCACATAATCTGGTGGGCGAGGGGCCTAATGGAGGCGCGCCAGTCGAGGTCACATGGGCAAAGCAAACCGCACTGCGCAGTATTGTGGTCAATCTAGCCGGTGAACAAATTGATAACCCAAGTCGCTATCATACTATTTACGACTTTGTTCCTGTTGCTGAGGCTGATAAAATCGCAGCCCGAACACGCTACGCCTTCTGTAAACAAGCTGGATGTAACATGCAGTTTTTCCCAGCGTCAGTGTTGACGAATAACGAATAAGTAATACCTAACTGAGAGTACTAATGGATAAGACATTTAATCCTAACGATATTGAACAAGCCTGTTATAAAGCATGGGAAGACAAAGGTTATTTTAAAGCCTCTGGTCATGGCGACCCATATTGTATTTTATTACCACCGCCAAACGTAACAGGTAATTTGCACATGGGGCATGCGTTTCAGCATACCATCATGGATGCCTTAACCCGTTATCACCGCATGAAAGGGGATAACACGTTATGGCAATGTGGTACCGATCACGCCGGTATCGCAACGCAAATGGTCGTTGAACGTCAGTTAAACAAACAAGGTAAAACCCGTCATGATTTAGGTCGTGATGCGTTTGTCGAAAAAATCTGGGAATGGAAAGAAGAATCGGGTGGCAATATTAGCCAACAGATGCGTCGTTTGGGCACTTCTCCAGATTGGAGTCGTGAAGCCTTTACGATGGACGATGATTTATCTCATGCTGTCCAAGAAGTATTTGTGCGTTTGCATGAAGAAGGGTTGATTTATCGCGGTAAGCGTTTGGTTAACTGGGATCCTGTTCTACTGACTGCCGTTTCCGATTTAGAAGTATTAAACGAAGAAGAAAACGGTCACATGTGGCACATGCGCTACCCATTAGCTGATGGCAGTGGTGAATTAGTGGTTGCCACTACACGACCTGAAACGATGTTAGGGGATACGGCTGTTGCAGTGCATCCAGATGATGAACGTTATCAAGCATTTATTGGTAAAGACATCAAATTACCGATCACCGGTCGCCTAATTCCAATTATCGCAGATGATTATGTTGATCCTGAATTTGGTACAGGCTGTGTCAAAATTACCCCTGCTCATGACTTTAACGATTACGATATGGGTAAACGTCATAATTTACCGATGATCAACATCTTAACGGACGATGCTAAAATTAACGATGAAGCCCCTGAGCAATATCGTGGTTTAGACCGTTTTGTTGCGCGTAAGCAAATGGTTGCTGATTTAGATGCCAGTGGTATTTTGGTTAAAGTTGACGAGCACAAGCTTAAAGTTCCGCGTGGCGATCGTTCCGGAGCGGTCATAGAACCGTATTTGACTGACCAATGGTATGTTGCGGTTGAATCATTAGCTAAGCCGGCTATCGAAGCGGTCGAAAGCGGTGAAATTCGTTTTGTCCCGGAAAATTATAACAAGACCTATTATCAATGGATGAATAACATTCAAGATTGGTGTATCTCTCGTCAATTGTGGTGGGGACACCGTATTCCTGCATGGTATGACCAAGACAATAATGTCTATGTTGGTCGTGATGAAGCGGAAGTACGCGAAAAACATAACTTGGGCGCAGACATCAGTTTACGCCAAGATGAAGACGTATTAGATACTTGGTTTTCCTCTGCATTATGGCCATTTGCAACGATGGGCTGGCCGGAAGAAACGCCAGAACTAGATACCTTTGTGCCGAGTTCGGTCTTGGTAACAGGTTTTGATATTATTTTCTTCTGGGTCGCACGTATGATCATGATGACCAAGAAATTTACGGGTAAAATCCCGTTTAAAGATATTTATATTACCGGTCTTATTCGTGATGAAAAAGGCGATAAGATGTCTAAATCAAAAGGCAATGTACTGGACCCGATTGATTTGATTGATGGTATTGAATTAGAACCATTAGTGACTAAGCGTACATCAGGCATGATGAATCCGCAAGACGCGAAAAAAATTGAAAAAAGTACCCGCAAAGAATTCCCTGAAGGGATCAATGCTTATGGAACCGATGCATTGCGTTTTACCTTTGCAGCCATGGCCTCTACCTCGCGAGATATCAATTTTGATATGAGTCGCGTCGAAGGCTATCGCAACTTCTGTAATAAGATCTGGAACGCATCGCGTTTTGTACTGATGAACACAGAAGAGTTTGATACGGGTAAAGATGGTGGTGAGCTAACTCTATCATTAGCCGATGAGTGGATCATTGATCGTTTCCAACAAACGATTCATGATGTCGAAAAAGCGATGAACGATTATCGTTTTGATCTTGCCTCACAAGCGCTGTATGAGTTCACCTGGAATCAATTCTGTGATTGGTATCTAGAATTGTCTAAACCAATTTTAAACTCTGAAGAGTCGTCTGAAGCGCAAAAGCGTGGCACACGTCATACGCTGATCAACACCCTAGAGCAATTAATGCGTCTAGCACATCCATTTATGCCTTATATTACTGAGCAAATCTGGCAACGTGTTGCACCGTTAACGGCGGTAGCGTGTACGGATACTAGCATCATGATCCAGCCATTTGTACAGTACGATGACACTAAGCGAAATGCACAAGCGGCGGGCGATATCGAGTGGTTGAAACAATGTATCGTAGGGATCCGTAATATTCGCGGTGAGATGGATATCTCTCCGAACAAACCTTTACCGGTATTAGCCAAGAATGTCAGTGAGTTGGATCAGCGTCGTTTTGCTGATGTCGCAACGGTACTTAATCGTCTAGCGCGCATTGAGAGCTTTACGGTGCTAAGCGCCGATGAGATTGCGCCGGCCTCAGCGACTGCGATGGTTGGCGAAATGGAGCTGTTGATCCCAATGGCCGGCTTGATTGATAAAGATGCTGAGTTAGCACGTATTGCTAAAGCTGCAGAAAAAATTGAAAAAGACCGTGCGCGTACCGCAGGTAAGCTAGGCAATGAAAGCTTTGTCAGTAAAGCCCCTGCAGCCGTCATTGAAAAGGAACAAGGAAAGTTAGCGGATATGGATATGCAACTCGCTAAATTAGCAGAGCAACGTGCGACAATCGAAGCATTATAGTTTTGACTAAATAAAGTTAAAACTCGACAAAAGCCTGGCTTTGATAGAAATATCGGACTCAGGCTTTTTTGTAGGTGTTGTTGCGTAGCTCTAAAATTGCGTACGCAATTAGATAAGTAAGAAAAACTCCTAATGTAGTTTTAGTGCAATCGAGTTACTATCACTAAATAATTACAATTAAAATAATATTAAATTGTGTGGGAATTATTGGTGTTTCAAGTAAACAGAAGTCCACAACGTTCTACTGCTCAGTACTTTCTATATTTAGTAGGATTAATACTATTTGCAGTCATAGCCGGATATGTTGCTATATGGCTGAGCTTTCATTACCAGTTCCACGATAAATTAGTCAGTTGGTATTTCCCACATGGCGTTCGAGTCATTGCACTGTTTGTTCTTCCGTTCCGCCACTGGTGTATATTTCTCTGTTTTACCATTATTGGATCCGATTCCTATTATCATTTACATTTCGTTGGTGATGAAGGGATCAGCACAGATACATTAAAAAACTTTGCATTATATTACATGATGGAAGCACTGACGGGGGGGATTGTTTACCTAATATATCAACGCTATGTCAAAGATTGGTTCTCGTTACAAGGGTTAATGGGGCTGATTCTGTTAAGTGTGTTGTATCGATTTGTATATTTGATTGCCCCTGCTTATTTTGAGTTTGGCTTTTTTACGTTGATGCCTGCAGATAGATATATTGAGTTTTTTGTGGCAATTCAAATATCTGGATACTTAGTGGGTTTTTATATTCTTTCTATAGTGCTGATCATTAAATGGGTCGTTGAGAAAAAACACGATGATATTCTGACGACAAATAAACCGTATTTCATTTATTTAGTTATTGTATTAGGTAGTTCCTGCGCTTTGTATTACTTTGATCCAAGCCTCGAATATTTATTACGGATTGCTATTTTAATCCCCCTTATTTTATTTGCTGCACGGTATGGATGGTTTGCCGGTATGTTTACCTCGATTGTTATCGTCACTTTCTTGTTTGTTTCATTGTTCAATCATCCAAGTGCTGAGCTGTTAGAATACCAACCATTTTTATTAATGTACTTATTGATTTCATTAATTGTCAGTGCAGTGGTATACGATAATGAATTAATAAATAAAAGGCATATAGCAACCCAAAAAGAGCTGGAAGCTAATAATAAGAAATTAATTATTGCGACTGATAGAATGACCGGGTTAAGCCGAAAAATAATTCATGTTCAAGAAGAAGAACGGAAATTTTTGTCTAAAGAATTACATGATGAAATTGGCCAAAATATCATTGCATTAAAATCCTCTATTTATTTATTAGAAAAATCAAAAGATAAAACCATTAATTTTGCATCACTAAAAGAAGATGCAAATATGATTTACAGTAGTGTGTATGAGTTAATGCACTGGCTAAGACCCGAAACGTTAGACAAATATGGGCTGATAGAAACATTAAAAGGTGATTTTTTTCGAGAAAAACTCGCGCTTGCTGATATCCAATATACTGCCAGTATTGATGTTTCGGTATTACTAGATGAACATGTTGAGACGGCGTTATTTAGGATCTGTCAAGAAGCGGTCAATAACACGTTAAAGCATTCAGACGCGTCGCAATTTTCGATAAGCTTATCGTGCAAAGACAATACCTTAAATTTGACTATCCGGGATAACGGTACAAACCACAACGAGCATATTGAGCCCTCGGGTGGGTTTGGTCTCGACAGTATTTATGAGCGTGTATTAACGTTAAATGGATTGTGTTTATTTACACGGCAGAATGGATTTGTCATTAATATAAAGTTGCCTGTTTAGCTGCCTTGGAGTTTGAGAGATGAGTGTTAGTATTGTGTTGGTAGATGATCATCAGCTGGTGCGTGATGGCTTTCAAAAAATTATAGAAATGTCAGATATCTTTGCAGTCATTGGTTCGTTTGCGAGTGCCGAGGATGCGTTCAATTCTTCGGTAATTAAGCAAGCTGACATGCTGGTCACCGATATTTCCTTAGATAACGGTGTCGATGGGTTTGCACTAATAGAACAGTTTAAAATAATCAATCCAAGTGCACACATCATTATAGTCAGCATGTATGAAAGTGCGTTATATCTGCAACAAGCCAAGAAATATGAAGTAAGTGGTTTTATTCATAAACGCGAAGCCTCTGAGCTGTTGATCGATGCTTTGACTGCGATTAGTCAGGGAGAGCAATTTTTTAGTAATGATATGGCGGGTAAATTGTCTGAGGCTGAACACGCACTTGAAGTCTTTAATCGATTATATCCACGTGAATCTGAAGTGTTTTTATTGTTAGCAAAAGGACATCAAATTAAACGTATTGCGACGGATTTAAACATTGCAGTAAAGACAGTACATGCTCACCGTCTGAATTTATATAAAAAGTTCGGTTTTAGTTCGAGTTTTGAAATCACAAAGTTTTGTTTGAAACATTGGATTGTGGAGAGTGGTGATTTTTGAAAGCACGTTTAAAAGTCAAAAAAAGGCCGCTCATCATCACGATAGCGGCCTTGTAGTTTGTATATCAGCTCAAACGCTAGTTATTGAACCGGCTCGATATACTGCGTACCCCAACCATCATAGTGGACTTTATTTTTATCCGCTATTTTGAGTAAGGTATCTAAATCTTCGATTAATGTATCGCGATTCAATGGGCGGGATATTACGGCATCAAAACAAAAAATCAAACCGCCATCGTCCAATGGCATTTCTTCAGCATCACCCACCTCAAAACCCGCTTTAAAAGCATCCACTGCGGCTTTTTCAAGCATATCAAAGTCTTGTCCCGCAAGATGGTGCTCAATCGTGTAAGTACCGTCAGGATCGCTGCCATCACTAATCAGTGCATCAACAATCTCATGTGTAAAGTCTAGCCATTCGTCACGCTCGTCGATGTTCATTATACATCCCTTTTTGATTTTGGTTGAACGGTGTGGTTGTAAGTATCAGCAGTCTCATTCAGTTCGATTAAACGCTGTTTCATTTGCTTATGAAAATACTGAGTCCATTGCTTAATGTCTTTACTTTCGTCAAGGCGTTCGGGTTCATAGAATCGGATTAATACCGTGCCGTTGTTCCATCGATTCCATTTGATTTGTTTATGCGTGTCACTGGCACAAATCATCAAAATAGGTTTATCGGTTTCTTCGGCAATTCTAAACGCCCCCGTTTTAAATGGTAGCAAGCCTCGTCCATTACTGCGAGTTCCTTCCGGAAAAAACCACACCGAAAAATTCCCATCAAGGATTTTTTTGACGGTAAATTTTAGTGTATCCCTTGCTCTACCTGAGTTGTTCCTGTCAATCATGATATTACCTGATAGATAATAAAGTTGACCGAAAAACGGGATCCATTTTAGACTCTTTTTACCTACCGTGACCACACCATCAAACGCGGCTTTGCATACGGTCATCAAGTCAAAACTGTTTTGATGATTGGCGATACATACATAGGTCTGCTCAGGATCGATGACTTCCCGGTTTTGTACAATGACTTTCAAACCCATGATTTTAGCCATCGAAGCATACCACTTACCAGCAAGCGCAACGCTATTGAGTTGAAATGGGCGAATCAAAAAGAACAGAAGTAATAGTGTATTAATCAAAATAAAATACACAAATAAGGTAATAATTCGAAGTAAGGCTAACACGTGTACGCTCAAAAAATAATTTGCGCGCAAGTATACCTGAAAACTGCCGATAATACATACACGTTACTTTAATATATAAGCACCCATGCTGACATTTGCCCATGACCACACTGAAGAAGACATATTACACACCACAAAAGGAGATTTAGGCTTAGTTGGTTTTGCGCTGATGTTACCTTTGATGCAGCATGTTGAAGATTTACTCGATATGCTCCGAAAAGGCCAAATTATGTACACCAGTAATATGTCAGATGTCGTGTTACAAAGTATGGATCAGGTCAAGCAGTTTGTAAAAATGTGTATCCAAAATGGCAAAACAGAATATGATGATGAGTTATTGCATAACGTCATTATCTTGGTTAAAGATATAGTGCCGAATCAACATGCAGAAAATGAGCTGATATTGGCACAAACTGCTGCTACCTTGCAAGGTCAAAGCCCTCAAGCTAATACAAAACTCAGTATTGATGTTCTTAACCAAGCAAGTCTAACGAAATCTGGTATCCCGAAAGATTTAGCTCCGTTGTTAAAAGTCGATATGTTGTTTTTTAGAGAGTTAATGCAACCCATTGAAAACCTTGCTCAAAAACGGGCATTAGTAGCAATAAATAAACACTACCAAGGCCAATTTTGCCCAATTTGGTTAGGGCATTTTAATCAAACATTAGCGCGGGTATTAGTCGCACACAGTTAATTTTATCGGAATGATCAATACCGGACTTATTGGATATCTAATTCTTTGAGTTTACGGGTTAAGGTATTACGTCCCCAGCCTAACCGTTTGGCTGCTTCTTGCTTATGTCCATGGGTATGCATTAAGGCACGCTCCAACATGATCTTTTCAAACTCAAACGTCGCATTATTCAAAATACCATCTTGGTTAGTGGCTAACTGTTCATCCGTCCAACGTGCTAATAATTGTTGCCATGAGCTATCATGGGCAGCACTAGTTAGCGAAGTACCATTGGGGCTGTCAGTTTTTACCACATGTTGAGTCTGCAATAACTCTGGTGGCAGATCGCCAGGTAACACTTCTTGAGACGACGCCATCACGGTCACCCAGCGACACACATTTTCTAGTTGGCGAACATTACCAGGCCAGTCCAATCGGGTCATTAAGTCCTGAGTGTCGACAGCTAAGATTTTCATTTCGACTTCTAGTTCTTTGGCTGCACGCTTAAGAAAGTGGCGTGCTAACAAAGGGATATCTTCTTTGCGATCATTTAGCGCTGGGATATGAATACGGATCACGTTTAAGCGATGATATAAATCTTCGCGGAACAGGTTTTTTGAGACTAATTGTTCCAAGTTTTGATGAGTTGCAGCGATGATCCTCACGTCAACCGATACGGCTTCATGACCACCTACTCGATAAAATTGTCCATCAGCCAAGACGCGCAATAATCGTGTTTGAATGTCTAATGGCATGTCCCCAATTTCATCCAAAAAGAGTGTGCCGCCATCGGCTTGCTCAAAGCGACCTTTGCGGGTGGTTTGCGCACCAGTAAACGCACCTTTTTCATGGCCAAATAATTCAGATTCAATTAAATCAGCAGGGATGGCTGCCATATTTAATGCAATAAACGGTTTTTTGGCGCGAGGAGAATGCTTATGTAATGCATGGGCGACGAGTTCTTTGCCGGTACCAGATTGACCATTAATCAATACCGAAATACTAGAGCGTGCAAGCCGACCAATAGCTCTAAAGACTTCTTGCATAGCAGGTGCTGCGCCAATAATCTCCGATTGTAACTTGGCATCATCGCTGTGAACAACTTGTTTGCTCTCTTTAACGTGCGCTAGCGCGCGTTGCGTCAAGCTCACCGCTTCAGTAATATCAAACGGTTTTGGTAAGTACTCAAATGCCCCTGATTGATAAGCATTAACCGCAGAATCTAAATCTGAATGAGCCGTCATGATGATGACCGGTAAGTCAGGATATTCGGCGTGGACTTCATTGAGTAGCGTTAGGCCATCCATTTGCGGCATTTTGACATCTGAAATAATGACTTCTGGGACTTGACCTGATTTTAACTGTAATAATAAATCATGTGGATTTTCAAAACAGCAAGAGGGGATATCAGCAGTGTTTAAGGCTTTTTGTAATACCCAGCGAATGGAACTATCATCGTCTATGATCCAGACTGCTTCGTTGTTCATGCAGTTTCTCCGTGTTTAGTGATCGGTAAAAATATCGCAAATTCAGTGCGGCCTTTTCTCGATTCAAGTTCGATCTTACCGTTGTGGTGTTCAATTAAGGTTTGGGCGATAGAGAGTCCTAAACCAGAACCGGATTGTTTAGAACTCACCATCGGATAAAATAAGGTGTCGCGAAGTGCTTTCGGGACGCCAGGGCCGTTGTCATAAATATAAATAACAGCACATAGCGGGACTTTGTTGCCTAAAATAACTTGGTGTCTAGCAACGCGCGTTTTGATTTTGATTTTGGGTAATTTGGACTGTGCATCATGCAAAGCTTGCATGGCGTTTTTGACAATATTTAACACGGCTTGTTGGATCATATTGGCGTCAATATACACATCCGGAATACTAGGATCATAATCGCGCACAATATTAATATTATAATGATTATCGAGTTTAACTAACTGAAACACTGCCTCAATGGGGATATGGATATTTTGCCATGTAAACTGAGGTAAAGAATTAGGGCCAAGGAGTCGATCGACAAGTTCGCGCAATCGGTCTGATTGTTTGATGATCATTTGCGTGTATTCTTTTTGCTCGGGAGAAGATAATTCCATCGCTAGTAACTGCGCAGCACCGCGAATACCGCCAAGTGGATTCTTAATTTCATGTGCCAAGCCTCTCACGAGTTCTTTTGCTGCCTGTTGTTGTGCGGCTTGTTGATTTTCTTTACTAATACGCTTTTGTTGATCGATGTGTTTGGCTTCAATTAAGAGCAAATCTTGTTCTTCATTGTTTATATAGGTCACGCCAATATCAAATAATAAAATACTTTCATCCAGCAAACATAACTCAACTTCATTTTCACTAAAGTTTTCATGATGTTCTAGCGCTGCACGAAACCGCGTTTTATCTAAGGATGAAAACAACACAAAGTCATCGACAATATTGCCGTATAACTGTTTGCGTCCTGTCTTAAGAAAACTGAGCGTGGCTTGATTCGCATACTGCACTTCAAAGCACGTATTTAAAACGAGCACAGCAGTAATTAAATTATCAAATGTTTTTTCAAAGGAAATATTCATAGTACCCACTATGCACCAAAAAAGTGCATCACGCTATTTATTATCCATCTTGACCGTTAACCAATAATAAAAACAGTAAATTATCTAAATAATTTGCTATTTTGGTGCACGAAAATGGTATGTGTAGGAGACACTGCAATTACTTTGCCGTTTTTGTCTTTTATTTGTAAATAAATATAATGAGCACCGCGTTCAACACCTGTTAAGGCCATTGCAGTATGAGTGGTCGTTTTTTTGAGGACATCATCAAGGTAGATTTCGTAAACAACATTGGGTGTCGAATGTGTTACCCAGCTAATATGGACTTGTCCCTGTGTATTTCTAATTGTGGATTCATCAGCTGGAGTGAGTAACTGTATTGTAGTGGGAGCACCGAGAGCGGGTTGTGAGAACAATATGCAAACGAACAATAAAACACAAAGGGCTGACTTGTTAAAGTTAAATACCGCTACAAAAAATACAGTAGTTGATTCTAGGGATGTTGCGTTTTGATTGTCCATTGATGATCGTAGGTAAGTCAACATCTTCAAAGTGTAGCTGATTTTGAGCATAAAAAAAGCCTGCAAATGCAGGCTTTTGTATAGAAAGTAATACTTAACGAGTAAGCGTAATGCTTAGCAGCTGTAGTACATATCAAATTCTACTGGGTGAACAGATGTGTTCAATAACTCAACTTCTTGCTTCTTAAGCTCGATGTAGGCATCAATCATGTCGTCACTCATAACACCACCAGCAGTTAAGAATTCACGATCCGCATCAAGTGCTTCAAGTGCTTGTTCTAGTGAAGATGCAACTGTTGGGATAAGTGCTGCTTCTTCTGCAGGTAAATCATATAGATCTTTATCCGCAGCGTCGCCAGGGTGAATTTTGTTTTTGATGCCGTCAAGACCAGCCATTAACAAAGCAGTAAATGCTAAGTAAGGGTTAGCTGTTGGGTCAGGGAAACGTACTTCGATACGACGTGCACGATCACTCGTTACATGAGGAATACGAATAGAAGCTGAACGGTTACGAGCAGAGTATGCAAGCATTACAGGTGCTTCAAATCCAGGGACTAAACGCTTGTACGAGTTAGTCGATGCATTAGTAAATGCATTAAGCGCACGAGCATGCTTAATCGTACCACCGATGTAATATAATGCTTCTTCAGAAAGACCAGCATATTTATCACCAGCAAAGATGTTTTTACCATCTTTAGAAATAGATTGGTGAACGTGCATACCAGAACCATTATCACCAACAATCGGCTTAGGCATAAAGGTAGCAGTTTGGCCGTAGGCATGAGCAACGTTGTGAACGACATACTTGTAAATTTGGATTTCATCAGCTTTAGCTACCATGGTATTGAACATAGTCGCGATTTCGTTCTGACCAGCAGTCGCAACTTCATGGTGATGCGCTTCAACAGTTAAACCCATCTCTTCCATAACCATACACATTGCTGCGCGGATATCATGTGCTGAATCAACTGGAGGAACAGGGAAGTAACCGCCTTTAACACCAGGACGGTGTCCTGTGTTGCCATCTTCGTATTTAGTACCTGAGTTCCACTTTGCTTCTTCAGCATTGATCTTGAAGAATGAACCGGCCATATCAGTATGGAAACGAACATCATCAAATAAGAAGAATTCTGGCTCAGGGCCGACTAATACTTTATCACCGATACCAGTAGATTTTAAATACGCTTCAGCGCGTTTAGCGACTGAACGTGGGTCACGGTCGTAACCTTCCATTGTTGAAGGCTCAAGAATATCGCAAGTAACGTTAATTTGAGTTTCTTCAGCAAATGGATCAACAACTAAAGTAGATACGTCAGGCATTAATACCATGTCTGATTCGTTAATTCCTTTCCATCCAGCGATAGAAGAACCATCAAACATTTTACCTTCTTCAAAAAAATCTTCATCTACTTGGTGAGTTGGTATAGAAACGTGTTGTTCTTTACCTTTGGTATCTGTAAAACGAAGATCGATGAACTTTGCTTCGCTTGTTTTAATGAGTTCTAACGCCTTTTCAATTGACATTCTTTGTCTCCAATTTGACTATAAAATTCTGTGGTCTGTGACCCGTTGTTAACTTTATGAACTAGGGCTTGCAAAATCAAATGCAAATTATATGCCATTGAATGAAACGCGGGTTAAGCGAAGTGAATTCAGGATATAGTGCAGCTAGTACATTTCACTTTCACCATTTACATGCAGAGGCTGCACCTTAACGGTGCTTCTGCATTAATTTGGTGCAAAGATGTTTCAACCAGCGTGTTACTTTTAACAACGCGCCATTAATGTAGAACATTTCGGTGCACAACTCCATAGTGAAATATAATTATTTTACGAGTAATGATATGCGTAGTGGGTTAAACAAGTATGAAGATCCTATTTTATTTGTTCTTGATCAAGGTAAAAACCAATAGACGATCTATACTCAAGGAGTCAGCAAAAGGAGGATAGATGATGTCACAACTCATACAAACGATTTTAGTCACCGTCAATACTGAACACAGCACGCATGTTGCGCTTGATAAAGCTGAGCAGCTCGCAAAACAAACTCATGCTGAATTGCATTTGTTAACATCTACTTATGATTCGATTACTCAGTATTCTGATTTTTTATCGGAACCTCAATACTTACAGATACAGCAACACATGCTATCGAATAAAGAAGCATTGTTAGATGACATTGCGGATGAGATTGAAAATAATGGTGTGAAATGTATCAATCACGTCCGTTTTACCTCTAATATTGCTGATGCGTTGGATGAGTTGACTGCTGCATTAGATGTTGATTTGGTCATGAAGCGAAAAAGTGAAGATCTAGATCAAATTAACCCTTTTTACACGCCGACGGACCGTCAATGTATCCGGCATTCACACAAACCGTTATGGTTAGTAAATGACGATGAATTAACGTATCAATCCATTGTTGTCGCGATTGATCCTGTCAGCGGGGATAAAGCTCATCAGATATTAAATGAGAAAATCGTGTTATACAGTCGTTGGTTAGCGGATAAATATGATGCGAATGTCATATATATCAATGTCTATGAAGCCCCTATTCAGACTGTAGGGTTTGAAATGGCAGCCATTGCGTATGATGATTTGTTGGATAATGTTGCCCGACATCATGAAGAGGCAATGCACGAATTTGCTCAGGCTCATGATATTGATCCTAAAAATTGCATTATTGACATGGGTGATCCTGCACAGATAATTGCACATAATTGTGACACTCACAAAGCGGATTTATTGATTGTTGGGACGGTTGGACGATCTGGGATCGCTGGGTTTTTTATTGGCAATACCGCTGAAGATGTATTAGGGAAAGTACACTGTGAAGTGCTGTGCATTCCGGCTCAAGAGTAGTGGTAATAAGCACTGCGATGTAAATGCACTGTTATTCTAGGTGAGTGAAGAATTAACAGTGCTAGTTTTCTCTATTTATTTAGTGTAAATATTCGCTTATTTAGCAATATGTCTGTAGAATATGCGCCCATGATGCTGTGGGTGTTGAATATTGTTTACGCTTGCAGTCTAGTTTTATATATATAGAGAGTACATTACATGTCTGCTACCCAGACCTCAATTGATAAGTTACGTAACATTGCGATTATCGCGCACGTCGACCATGGTAAAACTACCCTAGTTGATAAACTATTACAACAATCTGGTACGTTAGAGTCACGCGGTGCAGCAGAAGAGCGTGTAATGGATTCTAATGACATTGAAAAAGAACGTGGTATTACGATCTTAGCGAAAAATACTGCAATCAACTGGAATGATTACCGTATCAACATTGTAGATACTCCTGGACACGCCGATTTCGGTGGTGAAGTAGAACGTGTAATGTCGATGGCTGATTCTGTATTGTTATTGGTTGATGCACAAGAAGGCCCAATGCCACAAACGCGTTTTGTAACACAAAAAGCGTTTGCTCAAGGTCTTAAACCAATTGTTGTTATCAACAAAATTGACAAGCCAGGTGCTCGTCCTGATTGGGTAATCGATCAAGTATTCGATTTGTTTGATAACTTAGGCGCGACAGATGACCAGTTAGATTTCCAAGTGGTTTACGCTTCAGCAATCAACGGTTGGGCTACCAACGATGTTGACGTTCCAAGCGAAGACATGACTCCTTTATTTGAAACAATCGTGGGTAAAGTTGCTCCGCCAGATGCAGACCAAGCTGGTGCATTCCAAATGCAAATTTCTCAACTTGATTACAACTCATACGTTGGCGTAATCGGTGTAGGCCGTATTACTCGTGGTACTGTTAAAATTAACCAACAGGTCACTATTGTAAATGCCGAAGGCGAAAAGCGTAACGGTAAAGTCGGTAAAGTATTAGGTTACTTAGGTCTTGATCGTCATGATGTCGATTCTGCAGCAGCAGGCGACATCATTGCAATTACCGGTCTTGGCGAATTAAAAATCTCTGATACGATTTGTGATGTTAACCAAGTAGAAGCATTACCAGCTCTATCAGTTGATGAGCCTACGGTTACCATGACTTTCCAAGTAAATACTTCTCCGTTTGCTGGTAAAGAAGGTAAGTTTGTTACTTCACGTAACATCCTTGAGCGTTTACAAAACGAATTAGTTCATAACGTTGCATTACGTGTTGAAGAAATGCCAGATCCGGATAAATTCCGCGTATCAGGTCGTGGTGAACTACATTTAGGTATTTTGATTGAAAACATGCGTCGTGAAGGTTACGAGCTAGCTGTTTCACGTCCAGAAGTTATCCTTAAAGAAGTTGATGGCGTATTAATGGAACCGTTTGAAACAATGACGGTTGACGTTGAAGAACAACATCAAGGTTCTATCATCGAACAACTTGGTTTGCGTAAAGCTGAAATGACCAACATGTCTCCAGATGGTAAAGGCCGTACTCGCGTAGATTTCGTTGTACCAAGTCGTGGTCTAATTGGTTTCCAAACTGACTTTATGACATTAACCTCTGGTTCTGGTTTGTTATATCATACGTTTGATCATTACGGTCCGCATAAAGGCGGTAACATCGGTACACGTAAAAATGGTGTATTGATTGCCAATGCAACGGGTAAAGCCCTAACTAACGCTATCTTTAACTTACAAGAACGTGGCCGCATGTTTATCGGTCATGGTGTTGAAGTGTATGAAGGAATGGTTTTAGGTATTCATAGCCGTGAAAACGACTTAACCGTTAACGCCCTTAAAGGTAAGCAATTAACTAACGTTCGTGCATCTGGTACTGATGAAGCACAAACACTAGTACCGCCAATTGTCTATACACTTGAGCAAGCACTAGAATTTATCGATGATGATGAGTTAGTTGAAGTGACACCAGTAAGCATCCGTATTCGTAAGAAGTTATTGACTGAAAACGAACGTAAACGTGCTGGTCGTGCTCCGAAAAGCTAAAGCTGATTAGCTTTAGTAACGTTTATAAAGAGGTCGCATTAGCGGCCTTTTTTTTTTAGCAGTCCAATCCAAAAGCCCAACTCTAGTATCACGCCCAGTGCAATAAACGCCACTGCGCCTTTGACCGTGCCTATAAAATAACATACGCAGGCCAGTAAAATTAAACTGATGAGCATGACTGTTTTGGTCGTCGTTGTCATTATGGTATTATTCCTCTAGGGCAAAAGTGTCCCAATCTTTGTAAGTAGCAGTGCGTTCAATACCTTGACCGGGCTCTAACACAACGGCATCACTTAGACTTAAATCACGTTGGATTAAGCCACCAACTGCGACTAAATGTAAATCAGAGGTTTCATCTGCAGCATCATCACCGCAAGTAAATTGCCAATCACCTTCAAGATCACGCGTGACTTGGAGGACTTTTGCATTGTCGTTTAACACATGTTCACAAACGAACACCCCAAAATCTTCACGGAACTTTGGTTTTTTTACACCACGATTAGCCATGGATAGGTCTCTTTACAAATAAAATTTCACCTTATTGTAATGTATATGCATGGTTTACGATATACTTTAGCGATATTAAAAATAGGAAGCATACATTGATGTTTAATTTTGACGAAAGAGTTGACCGCTCGGGTACTTATTCTTGTAAATGGGAAAAATACAAAGGCAAAGATATTTTGCCAATGTGGATCGCCGATACCGAATTTAAAGTCGCTCCAGCGATCCAGCAAGCGTGTCATACCCAGATTGAACATGGTGTGCTTGGCTATCATTTACCGGCACAACACACGCCAGCAAATGCTGCTGTGGTGCGCTGGTGTAAGAGCCAATATAACTGGGATATTCAGCCTTCTTGGATTGTGTGGACGCCCGGTGTGTGTCCTGGATTTAATGTCGCAATCCGTGCGTTTTGCCAACCGGGTGATAAAGTCTTAATTCAAACCCCTAATTATCCGCCTATTTTGGCTGCTCCTGAGTTTAATGACTGTACGCCTGTGCATATTGCGACAGTAGAGGAAAATGACGGTTGGATGCTTGATTTTGCAGAACTTGAGGCGCAGGCCAAAGATCCAAAAGCCAAGCTCTTTATCATGTGTAATCCAATGAATCCGGTTGGCAGTGTATTATCGCAAGCGCAGTTAGATCGGGTCGCACAGATCTGTGCTGATAATGATGTGATCTTATGTTCGGATGAAATTCACTGTGATTTGATCCTCGATGAACTGACTCATTTACCGGCAGGTAATCATGCACAATTACAGCATCGTTCTATTACCTTAATGGCTGCAAATAAAACCTTTAATATTGCCGGTTTAGGCACGTCATTTGCGATCATTCCAGATGTGACATTGCGCAATGCATTTAATGCTGCTGCGCGTGGCATTGTGCCTTGGGTCAATATTTTGGGGTTAGTTGCGACACAATCTGCATTTACTGAATGTGATGATTGGCATGCAGCCCAGCGCAATTACTTAATTGGCAATCGTGATTACTTGGCTAAAGCGATTAATGCAATTGAGGGGCTCAAAGCACTTCCTGCACCGGCTACCTTTTTGTTGTGGGTGGATGCATCCCAATTAGATTTGGGGACGGCTAAAAATGTGCAAGACTGGTGTGAATCACGTGGAGTAGGCCCATCACCGGGTGTTGATTTTGGTAATGAGCAGTTTTTCCGTTTAAACTTTGGGGTATCTAGAGATATGCTTGAAGAGGTTGTCGCTCGATTATCAGCCTAACTTAGCAAGGGCTAATGCTTAAAGTTAGATTAATGGATGTTGTTGACGCTACAGCATCCATAATTTATATGTACCTAGCCCAACCACTAAAGCCACAATACACCAACCCAAAATATTACTGATAATGCTATTGGTATGCTGACGCATGATGCGTTTGTTATTCACAACGATCAACAAAAACACCGCAATTACTGGCAACAATAACGCATTAGTTGCTTGAGCGAAAATAATCGCAGCAATAGGTTTAATCCCGCTAAATGCGACTAAGACTCCAGATAATAAAATCAATCCAGCGACGATTTTAAAACTCATTTCTTTGGGGGATGTAGATAATCCTAATGCACCGCATACTGCGTATGCACCTGCGAGTGGGGCGGTAATCGCACTGGTTAAGCCTGCCGAAAACAATCCGATAGCAAAAAACAGAGTTGCAAAATCGCCGAGTAATGGCGTTAATTGTAGTGCCAGATTATCAGCATTGGCAGCTAAGCCCTGGGCAAAAAAGGTACTGGCTGCGGTACCCAAAATTGCAATCGTAATTAATCCTCCGATTGAAAAACTGACTACGTTTTTAATTCGGTTTTCGCGGATCTGCGGGAGTAGATGATGTTGCGAACCGGTTTTAGCCAACAAACTAGATTGCATAAATATATTGTAGGGAACGATGGTTGTACCAATAAGGGCGATAATCATCGTAATGTTCGAGGTATCAATGTTGACTTGTGTTATACCAGAAAATAACGCATTAAAATCAGGTCCACTACTGACAAAAGCGGTAATAAATACTACGCTCATCACCATTACTAGCGTAATCAATAAGCGCTCAACCAAGCGAATGCTGCCCGAAGCCAACACTATTGCGGCAATAATGGAGATAACACCGAGCCAGTTGGTTAGGGGATATGTTGTGACCGAGGCCAATCCTAACGCCGCCCCAGTTATGTTGCCTGCTTCATACGCCGCATTGCCAATGCCGATAGCACTGACGACTAAGAGCACCATGAAGAGTTTTAACAGGGGTTGAGAAATGGTTTTATGTAGCGCTTCTGCTAAGCCCATTTGGCTTACGATCCCAAGGCGACTAGCCATATCTTGAATGACAATTGTTGCAAAGACTGAAAAGAGCAGCGCCCACATCAGGGCATAGCCAAATTGTGCACCAGCTAAGGTTGCAGTTGTGACAGTACCAGGACCAATAAAGGCAGCGGTCACTAAAAGTCCCGAATAATTAGAATGTGCATTTGAGTAGGAGCGAGACATGTTATAGTTATTATATGTCAAATATACGTCCACTATGCCACATAAATGGCGCTAAAGACAACTCTCGCTTAGATTAGGTATTCAAGCACCTTTCTTATATATATCATAGAAGGATTAATGAGGAAGTATTAATAAGGAATGATTCATCTCAGCTCACCGATTACCCCAAGCGCTGAATGATTTATATCAGTTTTCGTTATGGCAAAAAACGTTGTATAGCGCTCCTAAAGTGCATGGTATTTTGTTTGGTGTCAGTTGTGTGCCAGAGATCCCAATGCCGGAAACATGGCTCGGTTATGTCTTTAATCAACACTCGCAGATACCCAGTGAGTCTGCGTTGGAATAGTTAACTAAAGCGCTAATAGATGGCTTGTCACAAGTGTTAGCGGCGATTCATCAATCAGATTATACATTTTGTGAAGCATGGAGCTGGGATGATTCTGAATATGCGATGTCTGCAGACTTTTTACAAGGCGTGTTACTCGTCCATCAGGCACAAGAAAAACAGTGGCAAAAAGCGTGGGACACGATGCCTGAAACGGCACAAGTCGTGCACAGTAATACATTGCAACAGTGCTTGTCGATGATGAGCAGTTTACGCAATTGTAAATCCCTTCTGATTAAAAGGGTTTAACGATAGCCAAGATAACAATAGCAAGTAACACTAATACTGGCGCTTCATTCAGTACACGATAAAACTTAGATGAACGAATATTACGGCCTTGTGCTAAATCGCGCATGATTTTATACAGATAACCATAGTAAGCATATAACCCGACTAATAATACTAACTTTACATGCAGCCAGGTTGAGGCTCTAAACCAATCCATGCCATATATCGCAATCAACCACACACCAAAAATTAATGTTAATAATGCAAAGGGGGCGACAAAGAACCATAAACGACGTTGCATAACGTTAAATACTTTACGTAGATTTGGATCTTCATTTTCAGCAAAATAGACAAACAATCGCGGTAAATAAAATATCCCCGCCATCCATGCCACCATAAAAAAGATATGTAATGCTTTGACCCACAATAACGTCATGTTAGTTTTACTCTTGTTAATGCTCTAATTTAAACAAATATGCATGCAATGCATTCCACGTTACCACACCATAAATACGTTTTTGTTCATGGCACATGATTAATACTGCACCGGAACGCTTTGCTTTTAATTCATCATAAATTTCTGCTAAGGTATTTTGATAAGAATAGACAGGGAGTGCCGTGGTGGTGAAGGGCGTATCTTCTATTTCTAAATGAATATTAGGTTCAACCAAATGCCATACGTGTTGCTCAGCACTGATATCGTCATAAATCACCATATCCTTGGGATGTGCTTTGATATAGTCGATCATCGCAAGACTTTGATCTTGGCTAAATTGAGTAACAGGCGCTTGGCATAACACTAACACCCCTGTTTTTTGTAGAGATTGGGTTATAGGGGAAAGCTTGTAGTTGAGTTCTTGAAATTCCATTTGGCGGATAAAGATAGAACGATTATTAAAAACCTGATTCGACACCACATAAGAAGGCACGATGACCAATATGGCTGGAAGGACAATTTCGGGGGCATAAGATAATTCCATCACTGCACTTAACGCCGCTAAAGGAGCATGCAATACTGAAGTTAGCATGCCAGCTACACCGAGCAAGACAAAGCCATCGTGATGCTCAGTTGAACCTAAAATGGTTTCTAAAGGATACGCTAAAATAGCCCCTGCAAACATGCCGATAACCATCACCGGTCCAATAATACCTCCAGGGATCCCTAAACCAATCGCCACTAACGCGAGGATAAACTTAGCGACGAACACGCCAATGAGTAAGCCAATGGCAACGTCTTGATCAAATAACTGGTGCACAGCTTCAAATTCTGCGCCCATTGCATCAGGTACTAATATACCAATGCCACCGGTTAACAACGCCGCTAATGCAAAGCGAGTCGCCATTGTATAGCGCTGAAAATGTTGCATCACATTCATTAATTGGCTGTTAAATCCAGCAGCTAATGCGCCTAAGCCCATACCAAATAACACTAAGTAGACATAAATAACTTTATCTAGATCAGCAAAAGATAAAAATAATAGTGCTGTGCCTTCGCCAAATACCAAGCGAGACATCACCGAGCCTATGGCAGCTGAAAGCATTATTGGAATAAATATATGAATGCGATAATTACGCATCACCACTTCCATGACAAAAATAACCGCTGCAAATGGCGTATTGAAGGATGCTGAAATACCGGCAGCAATACCGCAACCGGCTAAAATTCGAATGCAGTTATAAGGTAGCTTTAAGCCATCGCCAACAAAACTGGTACCGGCCGCACCAAGATGTACTGATGGGCCTTCGCGACCCACAAAAAAACCACTAGCGAGGGCAAACATACCACCAAAAAATTGATTGATGGTGGAGCGCAAAGGCATTAAGCCAAAATTGTTTTTAATGCGATGTATGACAAATGGGATCCCTAAACGGTAATGGGCAAATCCGGTTATTGAGGCGACTAAATAAATGCCAATGACACCCAAAAAAGGCAGCATAAAACGTTTATACCAAGGTAATTGGTCGTAGGCGAAGAGTTCAGGTAAAAGTTGTAATTGAATATATTGAAATGACAGGCGAAATATAATGATGAGAGTTGCCGCACAGAGACCCGCAATCACCCCAAATAAGCACAATTGCCATGAGGTTTTGGGATACGATAATGTCAGGCGAAGCGAATCAAGCATGGTGTGTTTTCACAAGTCTGGTATAAATCTTACTAATTAATCATACGAATAAGTGGCATAATATCATAATGTTGCGAAAAACAAGCTAATCAAATAGGACTAGGCGTGGATTTGTATCAATTCAGACTTAACAATAGTGCATTTCGGTTTTATACCGTCATCGTACTTGTCATGTTTCTAATGCTGTATGTGGGCTATGAGTTAGCAAACTATCGTATCGAACAAGAACAACGTAATACACGGGTAATGACTGGCACGATTGCTCATGCGCAAGCAGAGAACCAGCTGTTAAATCAATCATTGAGTCAAATTGCCGTTGAACTTGCTTTACAACAATCAGCCCAAACGCTACTAGAAGAAAGCTACGCCGAGTTGATTGCCGAAAATCAATCATTACAACAAAAAATAGCCCTGTATGAACTGGTGTTAGGTGAAAGTGAGGCCGCTGGCCCATTCGCAATCCATAGTATCAGCGTCATGGCATTACCTGAATCACAGCTTTTTTTGTTAGATATGTTGTTATTACAAGGGCGTGCGCTTAAATCGTTAATTAATGGCAACTTAGTGATCAATCTTATCGGCACGCAAGATGAGCAGCCCCGAACTTATGCGTTGGAGGATTTATTGGCTAATTCAGTATTCATAGGAAATACGGATACGTCAATGCGCTATCGCTATCAGTATTTTTTAGAAAAACAATTTGTGTTTGCTTTACCTGACGGTTTTATTCCTCAACAGCTAGAAATCAACACTGATGTCTATCAATGGAAGCGTAAACGTGACAGCTTTACACAACAATTTACTTGGTCAGAATTAATTGCACCGAATACTTGATGAATTTACTCAAGTATTAGATAATCAAGTTAATCACTACTTAGGATACTTTGTTTACCATGACTGTAGAAATGGCATTCCCGATTGAATTTTCAGAATCGGCAGCAACGAAAGTTAAAACGTTAATCGTCGAAGAGAACAATCCTGAACTTAAACTGCGTGTTTATGTGACAGGAGGCGGTTGCTCTGGTTTTCAATATGGTTTCACCTTTGATGAGAAAGTCAACGAGGGGGATATGACGATAGAGAAAAATGAAGTAACCTTGGTTGTCGATCCGATGAGCCTACAATATTTGGTAGGTGGAACGGTTGATTATATTGAAGGGCTAGAAGGCTCGCGCTTTTTGGTTAACAACCCTAATGCAACCACGACGTGTGGCTGCGGTTCAAGTTTTTCTATCTAGGCTCTTGTGGCTGTTCTGGCTACATGTAAATAACTCAAACAGTGTGTTAGCGATGGCCCCAAGGGGTTTTGGTAGTAACCACTGGTTGGGTTAAATCAAACACAACTTTAAATTCAAATCCGGCACGTGTTAAGCGATAGGTAAACGTATCAGGATAGATGAACACTTCCCATATATTAGTCAAACTCTGCGGATAACCTAACTCAATAAATAGTGCTCGTGTAAACACATCCACAGGAAAGGCTTGTGTGTGGGCTGAGCCAAGCTGTTGTGTATGACCGCCATATAAGGTTAAATCATCATGGCTGCCATCTTTATGACGATGATCATGTTTGAGCAATAACCCACCACCGGTTTTAGTGAGCACCCAAGTACGAGATGCATCCGCTCCAACATAAAAAGGGATCTTGATTTGCGTATCTGAACATTCACGTACATGCATTAGTAATTGTGCATCAGCAAAGCGGTCACTACCTGACGTATCCACTGCGAGTGTACCCGTAAATGCTTGACCACATAACCGAGATATTGCGGCAAAAAAATCGTTTTGTTCCGCGGCTGTCATTGCCGTAATCGATTTTGCCGGTGGATATTGTTCGGCACTCGATAGTAATGGTGGCGGAGGGGTGAAGGCAGCTTGTGCCGACATAGATAATGTCAGCATGGGTAATGCGAGTAATAAGGTCGCTGAAAGCACAGCGGCAACCTTAATTAATTTGGTTCTGACCCTAATTATTTTGTTCATTAATAGCCTTGCTCCCAATTCATAAGATAGTGTGGTGTTTGACCTTGCGTAAAGCGTGCAAGATTATCGAGAAAAATCTGCATAACATCATCAGGCACTGAAATCGCAGCGGTATGTTGTGTCACAGTAATGCGTGGATGATGCCAAAATTTATGGTCTGGCGCTAACGGTTCTTGGGTAAATACATCGAGCACTGCTGAAGCGAATACTTGTTGCGCTAACGCTGACAATAATACCTCATCAGCGATAACGCTGCCTCGTCCTGCATTGATAAATAACCGCGGTTGAGGTGATAACCCATCAATGAGCTCTTGGGTTATAAACCCTCGTGTATGTTGGGTATCGGGTAATAAATTAACTAAAACATCACATTGTTCTACAAACTCATGTCGTTGATCGTCAGTAAACATGGGAATATCCGTAAAATCAGTGGGCGGCGTTGCACGTCGCGATAAGCCTATGACGTTAGCATTTAACGCTGCCAACACTGGTAGCATACCGTTGGCAATATGCCCTAAACCTAAGATCCCAATGGTCATTTGACTAATACTGGCAATGTGGGGCGGTTGCCATCGTTGCTGAGTTTGTAATACGCGTAATGATGTATGTTGACGTACGTGCGCCAATATATAACTCAGTACATATTCACTCATCAACTGCGCAAAAATTCCTTTCACTCCGCTGAGCATATAATCTTGTTTGGGGTGTTGCAAAAGCGGAGCATTGCCTGCCCATGCTGATTGACACCATACTAGGTTGGGAAGGTGGTCAATGACTTGGACGGCCAAATCGGGATCGGCTAATAAAATCCTCACTTCATTGGCTTGATAATGTTTGATGACATCTGCGGGCTGAGCTGTACTGAGTAATAAAGTGACATCTTGGATTGCATCCTGCTGACTCCATAAATCAGCATAGCGATGAGCATCACGTGATAAAATAACTAACTTAAGCATAAGTTTTAGCCCCTAAAATCACGGATTTTTTTGCCCCTGTTACCGCTGGCGAATTGGCTGGGATCTCTGCATCGTAACAATACGCTAACCAAGCAAACGCCATGGCTTCGATAGCATCGGCGTCATAGCCTAATGAGTGCATATCGGTAAGGGTTGAGTTTTGGTCCGAGCAGAGAGACTGTAATCGTTGTAATAATGCCGCGTTATGTACGCCACCACCGCAGATAATCCATTCACATTGATGTTGGTTGGCTTGTCCAAGTTGTTGTTCGTGATCAGATAGCTCGCCGTGCTCCGGTGACGCCAAGTGCCGTGCTATCGCTTGAGCAATTGACAGGCTAGTTAACTCTACCAGTGTAGCTTGCACATCTTGCGGGCTTAGTGCCGGAATTAGTGCCGGAATTAGTGCTTGGTAATCGGCTAGCTGTTGCTTGAGCCACTGCATGTTAAAATATTCGCGGCCCGTGCTTTTTGGTGCCGGCAGAGCAAAATACGGATCGGCGAGCAGCTTGTTTAATAATATTGGATTACAGGTTCCGCTGCCGCCCCATCTGCCATCAATGTCGATAGCATGACCTGTGTGAAGTTCAGACCAACTATCCAGTAATGTATTACCTGGACCGGTATCAAATCCGCGAGTCATACCAGTTGAGCTGGTCGGCAATATGGTAACATTGGCGATCCCCCCGATATTAATAACGACGCGTCGAGTCACGTTTGTCGGGTAAGGCATAAAGAGCGCTTGGTGAAAAGGGGGAACTAATGGCGCACCTTGCCCGCCCTGTGCTAAGTCATTTGCCCGAAAGTTATCGATGACATCAATTCCGGTTAATGCTGCCAGTAATGCGGGGTTATTGAGTTGTATTGAAAATGGAATAAGTGCGTCTGGTGCATGCCAAATGGTTTGCCCATGACAGCCTATCGCTTTAATGCTATCAGGCGTAATATTCTGCTCTTGTAATAAGGTATTAACGGCCTGTGCAAAAGCACATGTAAGGGCTTGTTGGACTGAGCCAATCGTTGCTAGGCTATGTTCTAAATCCGGCTGCATCAGTGCCGTAAGAGATTGTCGTAATGACGGTTCAAAAGGAGCAGTATGCGTGCAGATAAGTGTAATCGACGTATTGTGTTGAATATTAATGAGCGCGACATCGATGCCGTCTAAACTTGTGCCTGACATGATCCCGACATACAACGGCATAACAATCCTTAGTTAATACTCGCAAGCATGATGCGTTTATTGTTATTGAGTAATACTAACCGTTGTTCGGTTAATTGCATAAAGGCATTTTTTTCATTTTTGTCGATAGGTTCGGCTTTGGGTAGTGTCACTGTGCGCGGATTACGATGCACGCCATCAACTAAAAATTCATAATGTAAATGGGGACCAGATGACATGCCGGTGGAGCCTAACAAGCCAATAACTTGACCTTGTTTAACGATTTCACCTTTCTTTACTTTACGTTTAGAAAAATGCAAATATTTGGTCACGTAACGATCGCCATGCTGAATAAACACATGATGGCCATTAAATTTATCGTAGGTGGACTTAATCACGCGACCTTTACCTGCTGCCACAACGGGGGTGCCTGTCGGTGCAGCATAATCCGTACCGCGGTGTGCTTTCCAGCGTTTTTGTACTGGGTGGTAACGTTTTTTGGTAAAGTTAGAACTGATATAACGAAAATTAACCGGCGCACGCAAGAAGCTTTTTTTCATACTACGGCCATTGGGTGCGTAATAGCTACCGTCGGTATGGCGTATCGCTTGAAATACCTCACCTTGGTTGACAAACTCCGCTGCTAAGATATCGCCATAACCGATAAAGTCACCGTTCACATAGCGTTCTTCGTACATGACATTAAAGGTATCTCCTGCGCGTATTTCCATCGCAAAATCAATATCCCAACCGAAAATATCAGCAAGCTCCATAATTTTATTATCGGTCATGCCTGCTTTTATTCCGGCATTCCAAAACGATGATTCGATTTCACCTTGGGCAAAGGTAGGCTTGCTGTAGACATCGGCGGTTGCAATCGTCGACGTATAATCATCATCAGATTTACGGGTGATGATTAAAGTTTCAGTGTCTGAATATTCATAGATGAGTGTGTTAATTTTGCCACGTTCGTCAAACGTAAAGTTTAAAAATTCACCGGGCATCATTTTCAATAATTTTTTGGCGTCTTTGCCTGCCCGTGAAACATGATAGGTATCAGTTGCACTCAAACCGACATGCTTGAATATTTTGGCTAGGTTGTCGCCAGATTTAACTTGATAAGAGGTGGTTTCGGATGTGCTTGGCGTTGATTCTTCATCAGAAGAGCGAACAGTCGACTCATCAATGACTAGATCTACAGAATACTTGATACCGGGCTGTAATACTTGAGAGGTTGCGTGACGAGAAGCATCAGCACTAAACAACATGCTAATGGTCAAAATAAATACAATAATAATGAGCGCCACTAACGAAATTTTGTGTGGTTTAGGTAATGTTTTGATTGTCTGAGAAACCACAGCTAACTCCTCATTATGTTAAGTAGTGTAAGAATATCCCTATTACGCCATAAATTCTAGTGTAAGTTGGACAAACCTGCTGATTTTAAAGGTATAGATAAAAATACTTTTACAAAAATAAGCATGCGTAAAGTCTTTTCATCTGACTGCGACACAAGTAAAATGTTCCCATAAATTCTATATTAAGTGAAAACAAGATGTCTGATTGGCAAAACGCCTTTAATGAAATAAAACGCGGCGCAGATGAAATTCTTATTGAAGATGAGTTGATTGAGCGGTTAAAAGAAGGTAAGCCTTTGAAAATTAAGGCCGGTTTTGATCCGACTGCGCCAGACTTACATCTTGGTCACACCGTGCTTATTAATAAACTACGTGCTTTTCAACAATTAGGCCATGAAGTGATTTTCTTGATTGGTGATTTTACGGGATTGATTGGCGATCCAACGGGTAAAAATGTCACGCGCAAGCCACTGTCCAGAGAAGAAGTGTTGGCGAATGCGGAAACGTACAAAGAACAAGTCTTCAAAATCCTCGATCCAGCCAAAACGACGGTACGTTTTAACTCTGAGTGGATGGAAAAGTTAGGCGCGGCAGGGATGATTAAGTTAGCAGCCAGCCAAACAGTTGCCCGCATGCTTGAACGTGATGATTTTAAAAAGCGCTACGGTAACAACCAACCGATTGCCATTCATGAGTTTTTGTATCCATTAGTGCAAGGATGGGACAGTGTTGCATTAGAATCAGATGTCGAGCTCGGTGGTACTGACCAACGCTTTAATTTGTTGATGGGGCGTGAGTTACAAAAATCTCAAGGACAGCGTCAGCAAACGGTACTTATGATGCCATTGTTAGAAGGCTTAGACGGCGTCCAAAAAATGTCTAAATCTTTGAATAACTATATTGGGATCACGGATGCACCAAATGATATGTTTGGTAAAATCATGTCTATCTCTGATGAGTTGATGTGGCGTTATTTTGATTTGTTGAGCTTCCGTCCGTTAGATGAAATCGCACAATTAAAAGTAACGGTTGCAGAAGGGGCTAACCCTCGCGATACCAAAATTGAGCTGGCCAAAGAAATTATCGCACGTTTTCATGATGATGCTGCAGCTGAATCCGCTCATCAAGATTTTATCCAGCGTTTTCAAAAAAATGCCATTCCCGATGACATGCCAGAATTGACTGTTGCATTATCTACAGAGGGCATGGGTATCGCTTCATTATTAAAAGAAGCAAACTTAGTTGCCTCAACGTCTGAAGCAATGCGCATGATCAAACAAGGAGCTGTTAAGATTGATGGTGAAAAAGTAGATGATCCTAAACACCAATTGACTGCCGCTGGAGAAGCGGTGTACCAAGTGGGTAAACGCAAATTTGCACGTATTACCCTGGTAGCATAAGCAGTTAAGCGTTTTGCGCTGAGTGTTCGGATTGTTCTCTCAGCGCTATCATTGCTTGATATTCAGCTAATTTAGCTTCGACTTGTTCGCCAAACAAAATTTCACATGCTTCGAGCAAACCTGGACTCGACAGGATCTCACTACTACGTAACACCATCGCAATTTTAGAACGACGGCGCAAAAAATCATCCAATTTAGTGATCATTTCACGGCGCGCAGCATAATGTAATTCAGCACGAATATATTCTGCGTTGTGCATCAACTGTTCGGCTTGTTGTGGATCGCGTTGGATCTCATCGATGATCTGTAACGCATTAATGTCATAGCGACGCCATAACCTTGTAGACAATAGCTCTGAGGAGTACGAAGGTGTCAGTGCATCAAGGTTGATCAATGCGGCTCGGTCTAAAAAGGTTTGCTTATGAGCATCACTTGATTCGCCGTACCATTTGGCATGCGGATTTGGTAATGGCATATCAAATGCTGCTATCGTATCTGCAATCTCGTTACCCACATTAATACAATCCGTTAATTTGCCACCAAAAATACTCACCAAACGTTGTGGGGTGTTCACATCCACGGCGTGTTTACGTGACAGTTGCACCCAGTCAGAGCTACTGTTATTGCCTTTTACTGCTAAGGGGCGCACGCCACAGCGCTCGGAGATGACATCCGCCATCGTGAGAGGTTGGTCTAAGTTTAATAGTGCGTTGACGTTATCTAAAATAAAATGACGATCGGCATCGGTAACTACCGGATTTGGTGTGTCGACTTTATCGTCAGTCGTCCCAATACAGGTTTTTTGGCCCATCGGAATAACAAAAAACAAACGGCCATCGGAAGCAAAAAATGCTAACACTTTGTCTACTTTAGTCAGCTTATTGACAATTAAGTGCACGCCCTTAGAAAAAACATGATGATGTTCAGTCTTGTTTTCAAGTTCTGCATTAAAGGCATCGGCAAATGGGCCACAGGCATTGATGACACTTTTGGCTTTAATTGCGATGGGTTCACCGCTGATTTCATCTTTGGCTGAGACATGCCAGATATTATCGATAAATTGAGCAGCTTGGGCTGACACGTAGTTTGTGACCACCGCACCATTATCCATCGCGCCACGAATAAAGTTAAAGACAAAACGTGCATCATTATCATGTAAAAACGCATCTGAATATTCAAAGCCACCTTGAGCATTATTGGTATCAATCACCGGTTCACGGGCTTCGATAGCCGCTGATGATAAAAACTCAGGAAAACGCGTAAAAAATCGACCCATGATCCAATACAACAAGGTACCCATATAGACAAATAATGCAGGAAAACGAAAGCCTTTTTGTAATGTAGTCAAAAATCGAATTTCTTGCACGGTAGAAGGATAAGATTGCATCAAGTGATTGCGGCTTTTACACAATTTATTGACGAGCAGATATTCATGCGATTCAAGGTATTTGATCCCACCCCACGCTAAATTGGAGGAATGCGAGCTAGTTTCTCCCGCAAAATCACCTTTATCAATGACGGCCACCGAGAGACCTTTTTTGGATAATGCAGCAGCACTCACTGCGCCATTAATTCCCGCGCCAACGACTAAGACATCGTAAGTGCGAGCAGATAGTTGAGTCAGATTGGTATCGCGTAAATTCTTCGGGTTGTGCATAGAGATTTGGTCACCTTTTAAACAAAGATTTTCTATTTTTCATATTTATCATATAATTTAAACTAGATTTGCTATTTTTTAAACTATTTTGCGCCTTTTTGTACAAAAAAACTGATTCAGGTGTAAATAATTTGTTATAAATACAGCTGCGGTTGTCTCTCAATATCCCAGTAAAGTTTTAAGTTAAGGTTCAACATGACTCAAGGTATTCTATCGATTGATCAAGGTACAACGTCGACTCGTGCGATTGTATTTGATAAACAAGGCAAAGCGCTATGTAGTGCCCAACAAGAATTTACTCAGTATTTCCCCGAAAATGGCTGGGTGGAGCATGATCCCGAAGAAATTTGGCAAAGCACCTTAGCCGTATGCAACTCAGTATTAGAACAAGCGATAACAATGGGTGTTGATGTCATGGGGATTGGGATCACCAATCAACGTGAAACGACGTTAGTTTGGGATCGCACAACGGGTAAACCGGTGTATAACGCGATAGTGTGGCAAGACAGACGCACAGCTGCAATGTGTGCCGACCTTGCTGAGAAAGGCGCTCAGATCACTGCCAAAACAGGGTTATTGTTAGATCCGTATTTTTCAGCCACCAAGATCGCATGGATCTTAGATAATGTGCCAGATGCACGTGGTCAAGCTGAGCGTGGGGAGTTGGCGTTTGGTACCATAGATACATTTTTAATTTGGCGTTTGACTCAAGGTCAGTCCCACGTCACAGATACCACCAATGCATCGCGCACTAATTTATTTAATATTCATACGATGGACTGGGATGATGAGTTGTGTGAATGGTTTGACGTGTCTCAAAGCGTATTACCTAAAGTGCTAGATTGTGCTGCTGATTTTGGTGTGACGGCAGCAGGTGTGCTACCCATATCACTGCCAATAGCAGGCGTTGCCGGCGATCAACAAGCAGCCTTAGTCGGACAATGTGGTTTTCAAAAAGGCGCATTAAAAAGTACCTATGGCACTGGCTGCTTTGCGTTGTTAAATACAGGGACTGAACCGCAAGCATCTACCTCTAAGTTATTGACTACCGTAGGATACTCGCTTAATGGCCAGACTCATTATGCGCTTGAAGGGTCGATATTTACCGCTGGGGCCAACGTACAATGGTTACGTGATGGCATCCAAGTCATTGACGATGCCAAAGTCTCACAAAGCTTAGCGGAGTCGCTTGATTATGATCATGGCGTTGTATTAGTGCCTGCATTTGCGGGTCTTGGCGCGCCACATTGGCAGCCAAATGCGCGAGCTGCGTTGTATGGCATGACGCGGGATACGTCCAGCGCACACTTTGCTCGTGCAGCGTTAGAAGCCGTGTGTTATCAAACTTACGATTTATTAAAAGCCATGGCACAAGATGGGGTGCAAAGTACGTCAGTATTAGTGGATGGCGGGATGGTCGCAAATGACTGGTTGTGCCAATTTTTAGCAGATATATTACAGGTAGATATTCAACGTCCGGTTAACATGGAGTCAACCGCACTAGGCGCAGCGTTTTTAGCAGGATTACAGCTCGGATTGTATGCTGATATCGAAGAAATATCACAATTAAAAGCGATTGAACGCGTGTTCACACCGAATATAGACCCGCAAGTTCGTGCAGCGTGTTTAGCTCGCTGGGAAGCGGCTGTGCACAGCACCTTGATGTTTCATCAAGCCTTGTAGTGTCTTTGCCGCAGCGAAGTGATTAATCTGCAGTTTTGTTGGTGGATTGATCGGTGTCTTTGCTGATTTGTTTACGCTGATTGAGTACTTGATTTAAGTGTACATTGAGTGCTTCCATTGATATGTGGATCTCACGTACCGACAATACCAAGGCAATTAATAACAAAATCAAGCTTAAGCCAAACACCCAATTGGCAATGAGCATATAATCCATGTAAATACATAACATGGTCAACACACAGAAGAAAAAACTCAAGACACCAGCTTCTTGCATCCAACGGATGAGCTTAATACGTTTACGAAAGTTTTGGATCTGTAACATAATCGTTTCATGTTCGTGATTTTCAGAAAACTGTCTAGTCAAGCTAGATAACGCCAAAAAACGTTGAGTGAAAGCTAGTAGCAATAAACTAATTGCCGGAAATAACATGGCGGGTGTGGTAATACTAAGTTCCATAACTGAATGATATCTTTGTGTTGGCTTAAATGAGCAGAATCAAAAATACCACTTTTCGGCTAAAATGTCATTGTCTTCGTCGCTTCACACATCCGCACTATCTCCGCCAAAATCCGAGGCGTAAAACGATGCAACAGATCCGGATTCAATTGCACAATCGGCGCGTTGATTACACCCCTATGTGGTGCCCAAAAATCCTCAATACTCGATAACGGTTCTTTTGCTACATTGATTATATAATCAGGTTGTTGGCGCAATACATGGGATAATGACACTTGTGGATACGCAATCTCGCTATGTGCAAAGATTTGTTTTAATCGACATAGTGACAATGCATGATTGGCCCAAGCCCCTTTACCTATCGACATTAACGGGGTCGCCCAAGAATAATAAAACACGGATTGTTCTTTACGGTCTGCATATTGTTGCTTTAATTGGAACAAATCTTGGCTAAATTTAGACGCGATAGCTAGCGATCTAGCACGCGCAGTTGTCCGCGCGTTAGGCGATTCTGTTGACGCGTCCAAAAATTCGCCTAAGTCTATTATATTTTTAGCAATATCATCCAAGGTGCGAGTCTGTAAACTTAATACATGTAAACCTAACGCTTGTAATTTGGCGATATCTTGAGATTTATTGCCGCCTTGCCATGCGATGATATGAGTTGGCTGGAGCGCCAAAATCGCGGCAAAATCTAATCCGGTATAACTTGCCACTGAGGGAAAATCTTGCGCAGCGAGGGGATAATCCGAATAATCACTGACTGCAACCAACCTCGATTCTTGTTCCAATAAAAAGACTAATTCGGTTAAATGCGGTGCTAGGCTGATGATCCGGTTAGTTTTAGCGGAGTGCGCTGGGTTCGCATCACTACTCGCATAAATGCTGAAACAAGCGCCAAAACTAACACTAATACTAAGAATACAGCACTTCATAAAAAAATTATGCATTACAAGCGGATCTCCGATAATAGCCACACGATAAGTGAACATAATAAAATATAGGCACATAACCAGATGGGTTGAAGAAATAACACCCGTTTAATATGATCGAGTTTTAGCGTATTGAGACTGCCGAGCTTTGGTTTGCGAAAACGCTGACCCGCATAACTATATGCACCGGATAACTGCGCATCGATGATCCAACCATAGAGAGTCAATAGGCATGTGGCTGGTGTCATATTTTTAGAAGTGATAAGCTGTTGTAGCATCGTTTTATTAGGATTAAACACAATAATCATGATGCTATACAATACCACCGCAGGCCATTGAAGAAGTTGTGTTAGGGTACTAGTTAATTGACCTATACCACGCCACTGTCCATATTTAGGGTTCCAAGACGCTGCCAGTTCGTAAAGCAAACGATAATTCAACGCGACCCAAATGTTGGTCAAAGCAAACCAAAATATCACCACTATTTGTTGGTAAACATGGCGTAGAATTAGCATTTCGGTGGTTGCTTTAGCAATACCTAAAGGTGAGAGTTGCGCCGTATCACGTAATACAAAACCATTCAGGGTATCACGTGCCAATTGTTTTTTATCTTGAGCAATATAGTGGTAAATACGTTTTGCCGCGTGGCGCAGTTGCCATTGCCCAAGACTTACCCATAACAAGACGCCAATTAAAATATTCTGAAATTCCGCTATTTGAATAATAAACCATAAGATCGCCACTAGCGGTACTAACAACATTAACGCACTTCCCAGCGCTAACAGACTAGCTGTCCGATTAGGCTTAGCAATGATCAGTTTACCTAAGCGATGATGTAATAGATTAAGAAGCGCGATTGGATGGACGGCTTTGCGCCAACTCACATTATATTCGAGCAGCACAGCTGCACTGATTAACCCAAATACCAAAAGAGCAGGGTGGGTTAGCCAGTGAGGAAATGCCAAGTCAGACAACAATTATACGGCCTTAATCAATGCCATAACCAGATTTGCAGAGTTAACCGCTGCTTTTTCTAAATACTCTTCAAACGTATGTGTTGACTCTTCATTCGCGAGATCAGAAATACAACGGATAACGATACAACGGGTGTTGGCCATATGACAAGCTTGGGCAATCGCAGCCCCTTCCATTTCTACGGCTGCTACTGTGGGGAACAAGCTAGCAATATGCAGAGTGTCGGCCGCTTCACAAATAAATTTATCACTGGTACCAATCAAGCCTTTAATCGCATTGATATCGGCAAATTGAGCGACCTGAGTTAACGCAATATCGACAAGTTCAGCATCACACGTAAACCTTGCAGGCATCCCTGCTGGCTGACCGGGCGCATAACCAAAGTTGGTTAAGTCGACATCAAACTGGACTAATTCATCAGCAATCACGATATCGCCCACTTTAAGCTGTTTGTCATAGCCGCCTGCTGAGCCAGTGTTAATCACAACATCAGGGGAAAAAGCTTGCGTCAAAACGCCGACAGCAAGTGCTGACGCCACTTTGCCGATACCACAACGCGCAATGATGATTTCATGCCCTGCAAATTGACCACTGTGACATGCTAAATGCTGAATGGTTGATGTAGTGGATTGGGATAAAGATTGGGTAAGTAGGGTGATTTCTTCATCCATCGCCCCTAGAATTAAAAATTTCATAATAAAACACTCTGTTAAACAAACACTCAATGATGCTTGGGATAAATATTAGCGCGATCATATCATAAAAAAGCCACGTAACCGCAAAAAGCAAGGACGTGGCGAATAGGGAGAAGTTAAAGCATTAAGCAGCGGCGGGTTTACTCGATCTAAGTGGACGAGTGGGGCGCTTTTGCGTGGTTAATATAGGTTGTTTAGTTTTGACTTTACGGTATTCCACTAATTTGGATTCGATACATTCACGGATCTCTGCGGCGGTGTATCCAGGTTTTACCTTTGACGACGGGACCTTTAGCGCTAACCAAATCAATAGCAATCAATGGACTCATATCTTCTTTGTCGCACAAGACAAAATCGAGTTGTTTGGTACTGGCTTTTTGTTGTGCGGCTTTAGACTGTTTAGATTAACTACGAGGGCAAAGTACGTCAGCTAACCGGACGCGACATAAAATACGAAACTCATTACCCACAGCTTGTTCTAATAACAGAATAAAAGAACGTTCTACTGGTGTAAATAACTGAGATTTGCGCTGAAATGCGACGTCGATATCCGGTTGACTCCTCACAATACTAAGGTCAGTTTTTTGACTGGTTTGAGATAAACCTGTCACTGAGTCATATAAAGCAATTGCAGTGCCAAAGTGATTTATTCATACGACAAACACAAAAAAAGCGACGTAATCAATACGCCGCTTTAAGTTTGTTACATACAGTTTGAATATTATAAAACGCTTATACGCCCATGTAATCCATGATGCCGTCAGCAGCTTTACGGCCTTCAGCAATCGCGGTAACAACTAAGTCAGAGCCACGCACCATATCGCCACCTGAGAATATCTTAGGGTTTGAAGTTTGGAATGGATAGTTACCATGTTCCGGAGCACGTACACGTCCTTTTTCATCTAAGATAATACCCACATCACCAAACCAAGGCGCTGGAGATGGTGAGAAACCAAAGGCAATAATAACCGCATCAGCTTCTAGGATATGTTCAGAACCTTCGATTTTAACCGCACTACGACGACCGGCTGCATCAGGTGCACCCATTTCGGTTTTAACCATACGCACACCGATAGTATTTCCAGCATCATCAACAGCGATATCAAGAGGCATTAAGTTAAATTGGAACTCAACGCCTTCTTCTTTAGCATTAACGACTTCACGGCGTGAACCAGGCATGCTAGCTTCATCACGACGATACGCACAGGTCACGCTTTGGGCATTCTGGCGGATAGAAGTACGCACGCAATCCATGGTGGTATCACCCCCACCAAGTACCACGACTTTCTTGCCTTGCATATCAATGAAATCATCAGCAGATTTTTCTAATCCCATTACACGATTAGTATTAGCAACTAAGAATGGTAAGGCTTCAAATACACCTGGAGCAGCTTCATTTTTGAAACCGCCTTGCATAGAGGTATAAGTCCCCATGCCTAGAAAGACAGCATCATACTCAGACAATAAATCATCAAACATAATGTCTTTGCCGATTTCAGTGTTTAAGCGAAACTCAATGCCCATGTCAGTGAAAATTTCACGACGACGTTGAATAACGGTTTTTTCTAATTTGAATGATGGAATACCAAACGTCAATAAGCCGCCGATTTCTTCATAACGGTCAAATACGACAGGCGTTACGCCATTACGCACTAAGACATCAGCACAGGCTAGACCGGCAGGTCCGGCACCCACTATAGCGACTCTTTTATCTGTTTTAATGACGCCAGACATATCTGGACGCCAGCCCATCTTGAATGCGGTATCAGTGATGTACGTTTCGATACTACCGATCGTGACCGCACCAAAATCGTCATTCAGAGTACATGCGCCTTCACACAAGCGATCTTGTGGGCATACGCGACCACAGACTTCGGGTAATGAGTTGGTTTTATGCGATAGCTCCGCCGCTTCGATGATGCGTCCTTGGTTAGCCAAATCAAGCCACTGTGGAATATAATTATGTACCGGACATTTCCATTCACAATACGGGTTACCACAATCTAAACAGCGGTCAGCCTGACCTTCCGTTTGCGACTGTGATAATGGTTGATAGATTTCCCCAAATTCCTCTTTACGAACAATGATAGGTTTTTTTGGTGGATCGATACGCGCAACATCCACAAATTGGTATACATTCTTAGCCATACTTTACCCCTATCTTATTGTGCTTGAACACGAAGTTCAGCACTGGAGCGACTGATATGCCCCAATAAGTTCTTCACATCACTTGTTTTTGGTTTAATTAAACGGAACGAACTCAACATGTCACTGAAATTAGATAATAAATTCAATGAGTGCTCTGAACCGGTTTTTTCGTAATGTTCGTTGATCAATCCACGTAAATGCTCGGATAAAATGCCTTTATCTTCAATGCTTAAAACGTCAACTAGCTCTGCATTGATACGGTGCTCAATGTCGTTATGCTCATCTAAAATGTAAGCGAAACCACCGGTCATACCTGCACCAAAGTTCACGCCAACACTACCTAGAATTGCAACAATACCACCAGTCATGTACTCACAGCCGTTATCACCACAACCTTCAATGACAGCAATTGCACCAGAGTTACGTACCGCAAAACGTTCACCTGCACGACCCGCAGCTAATAATTTTCCGCCAGTAGCGCCATACAAACAGGTATTACCCATAATGGCTGATTCGTGTGCGTCAAATTTCACTTTATGTTCTGGATAAATGACTAACTCACCGCCAGTCATACCTTTACCTACATAATCGTTCGCATCACCTTCAAGCGTCATATTTAGACCACCTGCATTCCAGACGCCAAAGCTTTGACCCACGGTGCCTTTAAGTGCGATATTAATTGGGTAATCATCAGCGCCATGGTTACCATGTTTAGCTGCAATCATTCCTGATAATGTCGCACCGACTGAACGGTCCGTGTTGCGCACTGGGTAACTCAATTTCATGCCTGAGTTTGCTGCAATTGCCGCAGCAGCATCTTCTGCCATCTTAAGGTTTAAATCACCATTATCAATCGGGTTGTTTGCACCCTCTGAACAAAATAGCTTGGTATGCACGCCTGCTTCAGGTTTATGCAGTAACGGGGATAAATCTAAACGCGCTTGTTTTGCGGTTTGTCCCGTTAGCATTTCTAAAAACTCAGTTTGACCAATGAGGTCTTCAAATTTACGTACGCCCATTAATGCCATGATTTCACGGATTTCTTGTGCGATGAACTTAAAGTAGTTCATCACCATATCCGGTAAACCGATGAAATAGTTTTCACGTAGTTTTTCGTCTTGTGTTGCAACACCTGTCGCACAGTTGTTTAAGTGACAAATACGTAAGAATTTACAACCTAGAGCAACCATGGGGCCCGTACCAAAACCGAAGCTTTCAGCACCTAGTAATGCTGCTTTAATTACATCAAGACCAGTTTTCAAACCACCATCTGTTTGTACGCGAACTTTGTGACGCAAGCCATTTTCAATCAAGGCTTGTTGCGTTTCGGCAAGGCCAAGCTCAAAAGGGCTACCCGCATATTTAACTGAGGTTAATGGACTCGCAGCTGTGCCGCCGTCATACCCTGAAATCGTAATTAAATCTGCATATGCTTTGGCAACACCACAAGCAATCGTACCGACACCGGGCTCAGACACTAACTTCACTGAAATAAGTGCTTTTGGATTGACTTGTTTTAAATCGAAGATTAGCTGAGCTAAATCTTCAATGGAGTAAATATCGTGATGTGGTGGTGGTGAGATCAACGTAACACCTGGCACTGAATAACGCAGTTCCGCAATGTATTGGTTCACTTTATCACCAGGTAATTGACCACCTTCACCTGGTTTAGCACCTTGGGCAACTTTGATTTGAATAATCGTCGCATTCATTAAGTAATGCGGTGTAACCCCAAAGCGACCAGAGGCGACTTGTTTAATTTTCGAGTTTTTCTCAGTGTTGAAACGGGCAGGATCTTCACCACCTTCACCTGAGTTCGACTGACCACCTAGACGGTTCATTGCAATGGCGAGTGCTTCATGTGCTTCAGGCGACAGGGCACCAATCGACATCGCGGCAGTATCAAAACGACGATATAACGTGTCAGCAGATTCTACTTCACTGATATCAATGCTTTTATCGGCGTATTTTAAGCCTAACAAATCACGTAAATGGGATGGTGAACGGTCATTCACTAACGAAGAGAACACTTTATAGTCTTCGTAGTTTCCGCTCACTACTGCCGTTTGTAATGTCTTCACGACATCCGGATTATACGCATGGTATTCGCCATCATGGACATATTTTAATAATCCACCGTGGCTTATTGGCTTACGTTTGAGCCAAGCAATACGCTGATTGTTTAACGTGTCTTGTTGGAATTCATCAAACCCAGCACCTTGTAAACGACTGGTCACACCTTGGAAACATAAGTCCATGACTTCTGCATTGATCCCAATCCCTTCAAATAACTTTGAAGAACGGTAAGACGCAACGGTGCTTATACCCATTTTAGACATGATTTTAAATAAACCTTTGTTGATCCCCTTACGGTAGTTCAACATGGCAGTCATCGCATCAATGTCTAATTCTTTATTAGCAACGAGCTGTTCAATGGTTTCATAAGCTAAGAACGGATAAACCGCTGTTGCACCAAGACCAATTAAGACGGCAAAATGATGTGAATCACGAGCTGAAGCCGTTTCAACCACGATGTTGGCATCACAACGAAGTTGCTCATCAACTAGGCGTTTTTGTACCGCACCCACGGCCATTGCCGCAGGGATAGGTAGATGTGATGGTTCAATGTTACGGTCCGATAGAATGACAAACGCAGCGCGTTTTTCTCGTACCAAGGCCACAACTTCATCACACACTCTTACAATAGCGGCTTGCAAGCCTTCTTCAGGTAAGTAATTCAGTGATACTTTTTCTGAATAATAATGCTCTTGATCAAGCTCGCGTAATTGTTTTAAATCCGTATACATTAAGATCGGTGACTTAAAGATAACCCGGTCAGCATGACCACCGGTTTCATTAAAGACGTTTTGTTCGCGACCTATGCAGGTTGCTAATGACATCACGTGGTTTTCACGTAATGGATCGATAGGCGGATTGGTGACTTGGGCAAATTGTTGACGGAAATAGTCATACAAAGTACGCACACGTGAAGACATAACTGCCATAGGGGTATCATCACCCATAGAGCCCACTGCTTCTTGTCCATCTTTGGCTAACACTTTAACGACTTGTTGAATTTCTTCATACGAGTAGTTAAACAATTTATGAAAAACAGCCATTTGCTCATCATCAATAGCACGTTTACCAATTAATACGGCATCGCATTCTTCGATTGGTTTAAGATGACGGATGTGCTCAGACAACCATTCTTTGTAAGGATGTTGCGTTTTTAATACGTCATCAATTTCAGTAGAACGCCAGATTTTACCTTCTTGGGTGTCAACTGCTAACATTTCACCTGGACCTACACGGCCTTTTTCGATGACATCGCTTTGTTCGTAATCCCAAATGCCGATTTCTGAAGCAAGCGTGATCAATCCATCATTAGTTATAACGTAACGTGCTGGGCGTAAACCATTACGGTCAAGGTTACAAGCAACGTGGCGACCATTAGTCAGCACGATCCCCGCAGGACCATCCCACGGCTCCATATGCATAGAGTTAAACTCATAGAATGCACGAAGCTCATCATCCATTGTTTCGTTGTTTTGATATGCAGGTGGCACAAGTAGACGCATGGCACGAAACAAATCCATGCCGCCAGCTAAAAACAGCTCAAGCATGTTATCCAATGAGGACGAGTCAGAACCGGTTGTATTGACAAACGGAGCAGCATCTTTTAAATCTGGAATTAATGGCGTAGCAAATTTGGACATACGTGCTTTAGCCCAATCTCGGTTGCCTTTGATGGTATTGATTTCACCATTGTGCGCTAAATAACGGAAAGGTTGCGCCAGTGGCCAACGCGGTAACGTGTTGGTTGAAAAACGTTGGTGGAATACACAAATACTAGATTCAAGGCGATCATCTGCCAGATCTTTATAAAAAGTAGGCAAATCTTTAGGCATGACTAAGCCTTTGTAGATCGTCACTAAACCAGATAAGCAGGCTACATAGAAGTCAGGATCGTCGATTAAGCGTTTTTCAGCGCGACGACGCACCATATACAAACGACGCTCTACATCTGATGTTGGCCAACCATTAGGTGCATTGACAAACACTTGTTCAATTTGTGGAACACCTGATAGGGCGAGTTCACCTAATACTGATTTATCGACAGGGACTTCGCGCCAGCCAGCCACAGTTAACGTTTCTTTTGTTAATTCCTCATTCAAGATTTCACGCGCTTGTTGCGCTAATACCGGATCTTGAGATAAGAAAACCATACCAACTGCATAGTTAGTACCTAAACGCCATCCGGCTTGTTCTGCAACCGTGCGGAAAAATGAATCAGGCTTGGCAATGAGCAAACCACAACCGTCACCCGTTTTACCATCAGCCGCGATACCACCGCGATGTTGCATACGGTCAAGACCTTCAATCGCCGTAGTGACCAAGCGATGACTCGCCTCACCTTGGGTGTGTGCAATCAATCCAAAACCACAGTTATCTTTGGAATCGTTTGGGTGATATAAACTCATATGAATCTCTCCATTTTTATTTGCTCAATTGAGCCATGCATTAGCAATACAGGCATTGGCCGATAAAAAAATTAAAACGACAAAAACCACGACGATGACGCAACATCAGTCTTGGTAAATATTTGTTATAAAAGCTTCTTACTGTCATGAGAAGCGTTCAATGTTTGTTCAGTATTGTTAGACACAAAGACTAAACGTTGGCTCTTTCCATTTAAACCATGAACTTATATATAATGCTATGTAGGGTGTTAACAAGTGACGTCAATGTCGTGTTCGGCAACCAGCAGATATTAGAATTTTTATGCAATTTATCTTAGCAGATGCCGTAAAATACTATTTTGTAGCTCATAGATCAAATATTAGTTTGTTTGTCCTCAATAGTAAATAATCTAAATAAAATATTTTATTGTTATATAACAGTGATTTATCATTAATGTAGATATTTTATTACAGATCATATCAGAATAAAAAATTACAATTAGCAGAATAGTTATCCTATAGTATTTAGTTACATTTTGTTTACAAAGTGCATACTTTTGATTATTTACGCTAATTATATGCATAACTATCCTGTTTTGATCACAATGCCGAATGAAAATAATATGTGTCACTAAGATCAATCATTGATATGATTCAGCTACCAAGTCATTACGTGTTGTTATTATGCATTCAGAACATTCAACTAACTCATGGGCATTTCGCTTTTCACGCTTTGTGGAGCACCATGGAACCGTCAAGCTCAGTTTATTTTTCGTGCTTGTCACATTGTTATTTACTATTGGCGGGTCGTATATAATACGCCTAAGTTTGGGCACAGAGCCATTATTGGAAGACTTTGTCAGTGCTATCATCCTCACTATGCTTTCTGCTCCATGGGTCTTGTATTTTTTCAGTGAGTTGGTGAAGCAACTTGAATTATCACGCGTCCATCTAAAAGAAGTTATTGAAGAATTAGAACGTCTGCGTGATGAAGATGTGTTGTTGAACCGTGAACTTCAGACCAATATCAAGCAACTTAATTTTGAAATTGTACAGCGTAAAGAAGCGCAACTTGAGCGCGAGCGGGTGTTTAAAGAACTCGAAATCGAAATTCGGGATAAATCCGAGCAAGAAATCCAAGCGCGACGTTTGTCGACTTTGTTACGTTCGATTATTGATGCATCACCAGATTTGATTTATTTCCGTAATGAAGAAGGGCAGTTTGCAGGCTGTAACCGAGTTGCAGAGGAATTAACTGGGCGCAGCCAAGAGGATTTGCTTGGATTGACGCCTCACGAAGTCTATGACGAAGAACTCGCCAATCAAGTCGCGCGTTCAGATAGTGAAGTATTAGAAAAAAATATTAGTGTCACCGAGGAGTTATGGTTACGCTTCCCTGACGGTAAGCATCGTTATTTTGAAATGCGTAAAGTGCCATTCTTTGATCATGAAGGTGAGCGTCTAGGATTACTCGCATTTGGACGAGATATGACTGAGCGGATTAAAGCTGAAAAAGCCGCTGAAAAAGCCAGTAAAGATAAAACCAAATTCATTGCAACCATTAGCCATGAGTTGCGCACTCCGCTTAATGGTATTGTCGGTCTTTCTCGTATGTTGCGAGATACAAAATTAAACAAAGAACAGTTTAAATGGATAAGCACAATTTATGCGAGTGCCATTACCCTTGGTAACATCTTTAACGACATCATCGACTTAGATAAGCTTGATCGTGACAAGATTGAACTCTCATTCAAGACATTATCATTAGAGAAATTCACCGATGAACTCAGTAGTGTCATCGAATTACTCGCTGCAGATAAAAACTTAAAGTTCGTGTCGAAGGTTATAAAACCTATCCCCGAATATGTGCAAGTGGATGGAACTCGATTACGCCAAATCTTGTGGAACATGCTATTTAATGCTGTGAAATTCACGCAAAAAGGACACGTTAGCTTATCGGTATCAGCGACTACATTATCCGATAAGAAAACCGCTAATGTGTGTTTTGAAATTGAAGATACCGGAGTTGGTATCCCGCAAGCGGATATTGATAAGATCTTTGCGATGTATTATCAAGTGGATCATCCGGATCATCAATCTGCAACCGGCACAGGTATTGGCTTAGCGATTTGTAAAGAAATGGTCGATAGAATGAACGGTAATATTGAAGTCGTTTCTGAAGTTGGCAGAGGCACGCGCTTTATTATCACTATTCCATTGAAAATAAGCCAAAAACCTCGTGTTAGAGAAGAACTCAAAGTGAAAGGGCTGAATATCTTGTTAGTCGAAGATATTGAACTTAACGTTATGGTGGCAAAGGCACTGTTAGAAAAACTCGAACAGCATGTCGACGTAGCCATGACAGGTCAAGAAGCGATCGATAAAATCCGCTCCACGACGTACGATCTTATTTTGTTAGACATTCAATTACCCGATATGTCAGGGTTTGATGTCGCTGATACGGTTATTCAAGAAGATCTAGTCATGCAAACACCGATCGTAGCATTGACAGCCAACGTGATTAAAAAACGCGAAGAGTATTTGCAAAACGGAATGGACGATATTATTGCCAAACCGATTAAAAAATCTCGCCTTATCAATGTATTAAATGAGCTATTTGGACACCAAGAAGACGTCTTTGAACCGATTGAAATGTCAGGAGTAGAATCTGAAAATCCACTCAATAAAACAATGGATTTGGACTTTATCCAAACGTTAGTTGATACGATTGGACATGAAATGGTAACCACTAGTTTAGGCGTATTTAAAGATAAGATCCCGGAATACATGGAAAGTTTACATTTGAGTCTCACGGCTAAAGATAAAGATGATGTGTGCTCTCAAGCGCATAAAATCAAAGGTGCAGCGAGTTCGATTGGCCTTACCCGTATTCAAAAAGTAGCGAATGAAATACAACAAGGTGACCATCCAGCATGGTGGAAAAACGTCCATGAATGGGTTGATCAGTTAGATGCAGCGATCAGTCATGATGTGGTAGTGTTTGAGGATTGGATTAAGCAACAAAGCTTTGTCGATTAAACTAGGCAGAGGACACTAGCCACTAATCGAGATAGGTGTTTACCCGAGTAAACACCTGCTCAAACCATACTGCAAACTGTTCAGGCTTGGAATTAAGCCAGGCCTGAATATCATCACTATGACACCACTGTGTCGCCATGACTTCCTCTGAGTTTGGGCAAAACTGCTGAATATCTTGCTCTACGAGTAATATATAGTCGTATTCGTGCTCAATGAGCTGATTATCCAACGCTGCGTGATAGATAAAATGGGTTAAGGTTTGTACCTGAGCGGTTACTGTTATGTTTAGTTCTTCTTGTACGCGACGCTGACACGCTTGGGTCAGGGTTTCATCTAAGAGTGGATGTGAGCAGCAAGTGTTTGCCCACAGCCCGCCGGAGTGGTACTTGTTCATCGCTCGTTGTTGTAACAACCATTCATAACCAGTACGACCATCTTGTGCAGGGCGACAAATTTGCACCGAAAACGCAAGGTGTAAATCGCCATCAATATGCGCTTGTAGTTTATCTTTTGTCGCTACCGCTTGACCTTTCTCATCACATAACACGACATATTGCTGGTTTGTGCTTAACATTAGCGTGTTGGGGTTTCGATAGTGAGTTCACCGACCGTAACTTGGATGGTCAAAAGCGCCTCTTGACGTTTAATTTGCAGTAATATCTGTGTGCCGGGAGGCGTTTCTGCAATCATATCTAATGCCGTTGATGCCCCGGATATTGGACGGTTATCAATCGCAAGTAAAACATCATTGACTTGTAAACCGGCTAAATCAGCAGGGCTACCACTGACAATGTTGGCGATAATGATCCCGTCTTGTCCTTGATATTCACTACCGGAAAAACCAAGCTGACCGCGAGTCACCTTGCCATGGGTAATAATGTCAGACATAACACGACTAGCCAGTTCATAAGGCACGGCAAAGTTGACACCATTGACATCACGCACTCTGCGCTGCGCATCAAAGGTTTTAAAGTTTGCATTAGTAATACCCATTAAATAACCTTCAGAATCTACCAATGCCCCACCTGAATTGCCTTGGTTTAACACGGCATCAGTCTGGATAAAATCAACATAATTGGCTAAACCATTGCGTCCTGTTCTTGAAACTATGCCTTGGGTAATGGTTTGTCCCAAGTTGTATGGATTACCGATAGCCATGACGACATCACCGACACGGGTACTTGTTTTAGACAGTTGTGGAATAGCGTGTAAGTTATCGGCATTGATTTTTAATACGGCTAAATCAGTAAATAAATCATAGCCGACAATTTGCGCTTCAAATAAACGGCTATCTTGCATGGCAACATAAATACTCGACGCATTATTGATCACGTGATGGCAGGTTAAGACATACCCGTCTTCGGTCATGATAACACCTGAACCTAAGTTGGTTCTTTCACGTGAAGTGTTACTAAATAAACTGTTCGATTCGATACTGACACTATAGATGTTGACGACGGAAGGCGCCGAACGGGAAATCGCATCATAATATGATTGACGGTTAGACACCGGTTCGCTTTCAAATAGGCGTTTAAAATCAATACCACTGCCTTGTCTTAGCTCAGGTACGAGTAGCAGAATAAGAGATGCGACAATCGCGCCAATAACAATAGAGCGAAAAAAGAACCAAAGAATACGTTGTCCAGGCATAGCGGTAGTCAATATGTGAATCTTATAATTGGCACAGAGTGTACCACAAGGCGCGGGATATAAAAAAGCTGACGAGCACATATTGCATTCGTCAGCTTCGATATTTCTCCTTTATGCAAAGGGAGCTATGATAACGCTAGATACTGTATGCTCACTTTCTAATCACCAAGTACAAGGTGGTGTCACCACGACGAACATTAATCGCCATGACTTCATCTTCGCTATTCGCTAAGCGTTCAGTCAGTTCTTTGATATTATTAACACGTTGACGATTGACCCCAATGATTACGTCATCTTTGCGTAAACCAAAGCGTAGTGCAGGACTTGCCGCTTCAATATCACTGACGGTCACACCGCGATTACCAGCAATGTCTGTACCATCAGCAAAGGTAGCACCGCTAAAGGCTGGATGGATTTCAGCAGCCGTTTTAACAGTTACACCTGCATCACCTAACGTTACCTGAACTGTCATAGCTTTGCCTTGACGAATTATCGTTAGTTCTAAATCAGCACCCGCGCCCATACTCGCTACTTTGGCGCGTAATTCAGCGAAACTACCTAAGGTTTTGCCATTTAACGCCGTTATGATATCACCCGCTTCGATACCGGCTTTTTTAGCCGCAGAATCGGGTGTCACTTCGGCAACAAATGCACCTTTATTCACATCAGAATTGAAAGCTTCAGCCAAACCCGCATCGACATCATTACCAATAATACCTAATAAGCCACGACGCACTTCCCCAAATTCACTGATTTGGTCGACAAGGTTTTTCATCATATTACTTGGAATAGCAAAGCCAATCCCAACATTACCAGCATCGCGGCCCGGTGAAAAGATAGCAGCATTAATGCCAACTAACTCGCCTTTAAGATTGACTAACGCACCACCTGAGTTACCGCGATTAATCGCAGCATCCGTTTGGATAAAGTTTTCATACCCACCCATATTGATACCAGTCCGACCGAGTGCGCTAACAATCCCGGATGTCACAGTTTGCGATAGACCAAATGGATTGCCAATGGCAATCACGAAGTCACCGACACGTAATTTATCTGAATCAGCCAATGACATTGCAATGAGGTTTGTCGGCTCGATCTTAAGTAAAGCAATATCAGATTGTTCATCTGAACCGAGTTTTTTACCTGTAAATTCACGACCATCGGTTAAGGTGACTAATATCTCGTCAGCATCTTTAACCACATGAGCATTAGTGACGATATAACCTTTTTTTGCATCAATAATGACACCTGATCCTAAACTACGAAATGGGCGCTCTTGGACTTGCTCACCCTGACCACCAAAAAAGTTACGAAACATTTCAGGCACGCGCTGACGCGATACTTGTGTGCCTTCAACATTGATACTAACGACAGCAGGCATGGCCGTATCTAGCATAGGCGCGAGTGACGGCATCGTGTCAGTATTAGTGGCAGAAAAGAATGGAAAGCCAGCAGCAGTCGTTGCTTGAACTGGCAGATTGACAAGTAATGTTGCACTGACAACGGTGCAGACAACGGCAACTCGTTTAAAAAATACTTTCATAAATGGTAACGCTCCTGTTCAACTAAAATTAAATAATGCTATTTAACTAAACAGAGTCAGCGAAGGGAATTTTAGTTCCCTGTTATTTGGTTTTATTTTGATTACCGTCAAATAAACCTGAACCGGAATTTGAAAAATCACGCGGTTGTGACTCTGCACTAGACTTATCACGTTTTGCTTTATTTTGCATACGTAAATAAGGCGAAGCATGTTCACCAAAAAAGGTGATTTTAGGTTGTTCGTCTTGTGTTTCGTATGACGATACAATGTAATCAAACTCAGTAATTTGTGATTGTAGTTGCGCACTTTGCGCGTCAATGGCTTTAATTGACTCTTGCGCAGCGGCGAGTTGATTGCGTAATTGTGCAAGCATCACTTTCTCTTGCTCTGCTTTGGTAGATTGTTGTTGTGTAGGATTATCAGCTGCAAATGACGCTTTAGCAATAACCAAACCGACAACCAAACCAACGATTAAAAGAGCAACGTAAATAATGATATCTTGCATAAATGACAACCAATAAAATAACAATAAATTAACAATAACAAATATCTTAGAACAGATCTCTGCTACATGAGTATCATTTCATAATAAAGCAAAATCATTGTAAGATATAGGGCAGTGATATAAATATTCAAGTCTTAGGAAAACCGTGCCGCAAACCAATAACATGACTCCTTGGGGAAAATATCAAGCCGATTTACAACAAGTTGGTTTTGCCCATGATCTTGCTCAAGAAAATGCTGTCCGCGAGTTACAGCGGTTATACGATGAACTAACGCAACCCTCTAAAAAATTGACATGGCGGGTTAAGTTCCGTTCTAAATTTGGTAAGGGGATGTCCAAACCGTCGATCCAGGGAATTTATTTTTGGGGTGGGGTGGGACGAGGCAAAACTTATTTGGTGGACACGTTTTATGATTGCTTGCCGTTTGAACAAAAAATGCGCATCCACTTTCACCGTTTTATGCATCGTGTGCACAACGAATTAAAAACCTTAAGTGGGCGATCAGATCCTCTTAAAATTGTGGCTGAACGTTTAGCTGCAGAGACGAGAGTCATTTGTTTTGATGAGTTTTTTGTCTCCGATATTACCGATGCCATGATCTTGGGTACACTGATGGAGGCGCTATTTGGACATGGTATTGTGTTAGTCGCGACATCGAATATTATCCCTGATGATTTGTATCGTAATGGACTACAACGAGCGCGTTTTTTACCTGCCATTGAGCTGATTAACCAAAATACCCGCATCGTCAATGTTGATAGTGGTGTGGATTATCGTCTGCGAACATTAAAACAAGCTGAAATTTATCACTATCCGTTAGATGCTGACGCATTAGCCAATTTGCATTCGTACTTTACCCAGTTGGCACCTGATGAGGGACGGCACAACACGTCGATTGACATTGAAAATCGCCAAATTCCTTGTCTACGTGATGCTGATGGTGTAATGATGATTAGCTTCAGAGCGCTGTGCGATGGACCCCGTTCACAAACCGATTACATGGAGTTAAGTCGCTGCTATCACAGTATTTTAGTTGCAGATGTCGAGCAAATGGGACAGTCGAGTGATGATATTGCCCGACGTTTTATTGCCATGGTGGATGAATTTTATGAACGCAATGTCAAACTGATCATGTCAGCTGAAGTGCCATTGGAAGAATTGTATACCGATGGGCGTTTAAACTTTGAATTTAAGCGTTGTTTATCGCGTTTACAAGAGATGCAATCACACGATTATTTAGCATCACAACATATTCCGTAGCCGGAGCACGACTATTTCGGTTACAATAACCTTATATTGATTTGATAAAGAAGAGAATTCTAATGGGAAGAGCATTTGAAGTCCGTAAAAACGCCATGGCGAAAACGGCAGGACAAAAAACCAAAGTCTATTCAAAATATGGTAAAGAGATCTACGTGGTTGCTAAAAGTGGCGGTGCTGATCCAGATACCAACTTATCACTTAAACGCTTAATTGAAAAAGCGAAAAAAGACCAAGTTCCCGGTCATGTTATTGATAAAGCTATCGAAAAAGCAACTGGTGGCGCCGGTGAAGATTACTCTCCAGCACGCTATGAAGGCTTTGGCCCGGGTAACTGTATGGTGATTGTGGATTGCCTAACGGATAATGCGAATCGGACGATCACCGATGTACGCAATTGCTTTACCAAAACTAATTCTAAAATTGGTGCGCCAGGTACGGCGGCACATATGTTTGATCATGCTGCAGTGTTTGGTTTTGCTGGTGATGATGAAGATTTGATTCTAGAAGCATTAATGGAAGCAGATGTTGATGTGACTGACGTTGAAAGTGCAGACGGTAAAATTACAGTCATTGCCCCTAATACTGAGTTTTTCAAAGTGAAAACAGCATTAGCAGACGCGTTTCCTGAATTGGAAATTGAAATTGAAGAAATTACATTTTTACCGCAAATTGATGCCTCAATTGGTGAAGATGATTTACCGATGTTTCAGAAGTTTATGGATATGTTGGAAGATTGTGATGATGTACAAAATGTTTATCACAACGCGGTCTTACCTGAATAACACCTAAGTAAATTGTGTGCAGTGGTGCGCAAGCGCCACGTCTTTTCGACATGATGTGCGTATAGTTTTATACATAATTTAGACATAAAAAAAGCAGCTAGAGTTTCCTCACGCTGCTTTTTAATGTGCATAACTAAATGTGCGAAAGCGGTTAGGCTAACGCTTAGTCAATAAAGCTTATAATGGAACTACTTTATTTGCACATGGACCTTTTTGGCCTTGGCCAACTTCGAATTCAACTTCTTGACCGTCGTTTAATGTTGCATAACCGCCGCCAGATTGAATTTCAGAATGGTGAACAAATAAATCTTTGCTGCCGTCTTCTGGAGTGATAAAACCGAAACCTTTATCTGCGTTAAACCACTTAACTGTACCTTTACTCATGATGTTCTCTTTTTTACTATGGTGAAAATAAAAATTCTGATTTGCTATCACCATTACAAATCAGACATTGAATCCAATTGGATTATCGTTTTTTGATATTGACTACTTTTTTTGCTATTTCAAGCAGGTCAGTAGAAATATCATCTGCCCCATCTTTGATAAGCTTAGTCACATCACCGGATGAAAATAACGTTCCACGCTCAGACATAATATCGAGTGAACGAACATAATCTTTCGTTCTACCTGTACTACGGGTATCGATATACTTGAGAATGATTTGCTCGTTTACACTTGAAGGTGTTTTTTTGAGTGTCGTAATCGTATGACTCAGTGATTGTATCTCTGCTTCTAAATTATTGATTAATTCAGAAGTATCAGCATATGCTTTCATTAGGAACTTTATTCGATGTCCAGAGAAACCATTGTACATGAAAAACTAAAAGTAAATAGCATCATTTTGAAAATGATTGCAAATTAACCAATAATTGCTAAGGAAATGGCTGGTGAAATCGTTGTAATCCACAGTACCACTAGCTTCGCACAAAAAATGTCAAATCGAATAAAAAGGCTACAAATGATGGATTTTAAGAAAATGGTATCAGGATTATGGCAATCCGGGGCGTTAAGTGCATTTATCGGGGGGTGTTGCTGGAGGCGAATGCACCGTCACAATAAATCTTCGCATGATTAGCTAGCGTAGGCGTGCCTAACAGCGTACAATGATTGTGGGAGTTGGCTAGACAATCGCTGCCTTATACTTGTTATAAGGGGGAGGAAAGTCCGGGCTCCATAGGGTAGGGTGCCAGGTAACGCCTGGGCGGGTTAAACCGACGACAAGTGCAGCAGAGAGAAGACCGCCAACCGTTGTTTCGACAGCAGTTGGTAAGGGTGAAAGGGTGCGGTAAGAGCGCACCGTGTGCCTGGTAACAGTGCATAGCAAGGTAAACTCCACCCGGAGCAAGACCAAATAGGTCTCCATGGTGCGACCCGCATCGGAGACGGGTAGGTTGCTTGAGCCTGTGAGCGATTGCAGGCCTAGACGAATGATTGTCCACGACAGAACCCGGCTTATCGGCCAACTCCCACTTTTATTATAATGTAGTATTTGTTAAATAAATGTTGTTTAGTTTGAACTAAGACCGCTTTTTAGGGTATAAATGCTAATAATTTATATTTAAGGAAAGAGTGATGCTTGAGCAGGAATTAACCAAAGACGACAACACCAATACTGCAGAATTTGTACCTGCAACTAATCCTGAACTATCGCATACTGTGTCTGATTATGACCCTGCGGATGCCGATAGTATTTTTACTCACCTAAACCAGCACTTTACTCTTCAACGCCGTGCGTTTGATCAACATCCCTATGAATCTCTAGATGAACGTCACAAACATTTGGCTAATCTAAAAGCCATGTTAATGGACAATTCAGAGGCGATTGTCGCGGCGATTAATACTGATTACGGTAATCGTTCTCGCCATGAGTCAATGTTAGCGGAAATCTTAGTCGCGGTTGACGATATTATTTCTTCACGGAAAAAAGTCAAAAAGTGGATGAAAGTGCAAAAACGTCATGTCGATATCACGATGTTTTTTGGTGCGAAAAACAAGGTCATCCCTCAGCCGATTGGTGTCATTGGTTTGATTATTCCTTGGAACTTTCCGATTAATCTTTCTTTCATGGGTTTGGCTGCCGCATTTGCTGCGGGTAATCGCGCGATGGTGAAAATGTCTGAAAACTCACGCACATTGTGTAAGTTACTGATTGAGCTGACGCCTAACTATTTTACTCCAGAAAAACTCCAATTCTTTGATGAGACCGGCATGGTGGGACAACAATTTTCCAGTGTGCCATTTGATCATTTGATGTTTACTGGCTCAGGTGCAACGGGACGTAAAGTGATGGCTAATGCTGCTAAAAACTTAACCCCGGTGACCTTAGAATTAGGCGGTAAATCGCCTGCAGTCTTATGCCCTGATTATGATTTACAAAAAGGCGTAGAGCGGATCATGTTTGCCAAGCAGTACAATGCTGGGCAAATTTGTACCAATATCGATTATTTATTTGTGCACGAATCTCAACTTGAGCATTTTATTCTAGCTGCGACTGAGTGGACCAAAAAACATGTGCCAGATATTGGCTCAGTGGATTACACCTCCATTATCGATGATGTGTCATTTAATCGCGTGTCTGCAACGGTCGACGATGCCCGAGCTAAAGGTGCACGAGTCATTAATCTCAACAGCCAAGATCCACAAAGCAAGTTACGTAAATTTCCTCTGACACTGATTTTAGATGTCACGGAAGAGATGACTATCGCTAATCGTGAAACCTTCGGTCCTTTGTTGTTTGTTATGCCATACCAAGATAAACAAGAAATTGTCGAGTATGTGCAAGCTAAAGACCGTCCATTAGCATTTTATGCATTTACCAATGATTCGCATTTAGCCGATTTTTATATTGAAAACATTATGTCAGGGGGCGTATCCATCAATGACGCCTTGTTCCATGTTGCGCAACATGATTTACCATTTGGTGGTATCGGGCCTAGTGGTATGGGACATTATCATGGCTATGAAGGGTTTTTAACGTTTTCAAAGTTACGACCTGTGTTTAAACAAGCAAGCTTTTCAACCATTAAATTTTTAGCCCCACCTTATGGTAAATTAGCGAATAATGTATTAAATACCCTAGTGAAACTGCGTAAGTAAAATTATCGACTGCACTGTTTGCAGGAACTTCGTTGACCGTCTGCTGTTAAGAGTAAACTCGAGGTGACTATGCAATGAATATGCAAGCAGCGCTGTTTATTCCTGATATTATCGATATTGAAGCCAGTGGTTTTGGTTCACACTCGTACCCATTGAAGTGGGTATTGTCTCAGCTGAGGGTTCACGTTATTGCCGCTTAATCAAACCGTTTGCTGCTTGGCAACACTGGGATGATTCCGCTGAAGAGGTGCATGGCATATCACGTTATTTATTGTGTGACAAAGGCCACCAAGGTGAAGATATTTGTAACGAACTTAATCGTCTATATGCTAATCGCATTTTATGCAGTGATGCGTGGGTGGTGGATTATCCTTGGCTGAGAACCTTATTTGAGAAATAAGATATTGAGATGCACTTTCGCTTGAGTTCGATTGAACTGTTACTCAAAGAGTCTCAGTGCGAACAATGGGCGGATGTGAAGCATCACATTGAAACCCAATTACAATTGACCCGGCATCGTGCGAGTAATGACGCGCATGTCATTCAACAAACGTATTTGACGTTAACACAAGTATAAATGCAGCGTTTATTCTAAAAAGGAACATTATGCCTCGTCATCACACCTTGCTTTGTACTGCTTTTGCTGTGGCGAGCTTAATATTTTATAGCACGCTAGCCTTTGCCGATATTAGTAAAGGTGATAGCGCATTAGCCGCCGGAAATACAACCGAGGCGATTGCGTTTTATCAGTCCCAAGAATCCGACATATTAGCCAAAATTAAACTTGCCCAAGTGTATATGAACTTCGATTTAGATGAGGCTGAAGACTGGATTGAGTTGGCGCGTAAGCAAGATGACCAAGATCCTCGAATGCATTATACGCGTGGCAGTATTATGGGGCAGCAAGCTGCAAATAGTATTTTTTCTGCATTGAGTTATGCGGGTAAATCACTGGATAGTTTTGAGCAAGCTGTTGTGCTTGATCCCGCTAATATCAACTATCAACTTGGGTTGTTGAGTTTTTATGTTCAAGCACCGAGTATCGCCGGTGGGGATCTGGACAAGGCTAAGCAGGTGGCGCAAGCGATTACTGCACTTGATCCTATCGAGGGTCTTAAAGCCAATGTCATGGTGTATACCGCATTAAAAGATAAACAAGGTTTAGATCGGTTGTTACAAGAAGGTTTAGCAGAGCATAGTGACGACCCTTGGTTTTTATTTAATGCGGGTATGATTAAACAAAACCATCAAGAATATGCCCAAGCGATAGGGCTGTTAAGTCAAGTACCACAGGATGCTGAGAATGAAGAGTATCAACAACGGTATTTCTCGGCACAATATCAGATTGGTAAAACGGCGATTTTAGCGCAGGATTTTTACCCTGTGGGACTGGCTGCATTGGACAATTATATCGCGAATGCTGCTATAGGTAATGGCATGCCGAGTATTCATTGGGCAACGTTTAGAAAAGCTAATATTGTGCAAGCGATGGGGGATAAAGTGACTGCGATGCAACTGTTTAAAAGCATCCAACCCAATGATGATAAGCAGCTCAAACAAGCATTAAAAAAAGCCTTCAAGCGCCTAAGCTAATGATGTTAGACGAATAAGGCATGACAAATAAGACATCACAAATTAGGCATGATAAATACGGTTAAGTGTCTTGCGCACTGGCGACATAAGCAAAACAAGTAACGCCTGAATCCAAACATACGGATACGCGCTGATAATCAGACGTTTCGTATTGATCAAAATTAAGCAGTTCAGCCTCTGTGATTTTTAATACGACGCCATTGACTTTGTCATCTGCATTACCTGAAAAATGAATAATCGGATGTTGGTCTTGTTGTGATATGGCTAAGACACTGACATCAGTGATCGTTATCAATCCTAATTCGTAATGAGATAATGTATCTGGCCAAGATTCAACTTGGCGGTTTAGCACTTGTGCTTGCACTTGGGGATCTTGTAATGTCCCATAAGAAAAAATATTGACTGAGGTTGATACGTTATCTGACAATGGAAGCGCCTTTTAGCATAAAACACAATAAAAAAATAATAAGAGTGATGTCATGATCCCGTTGGTATTTCATCCAATCTATTCACAACTTGATTTGCCACACAGGCACCGATTTCCCATTGAAAAATACCAAGGGATCTATGCTGCTCTAATCGCGCAAGGGGTCAAAAAAACTGATTTTTACACACCTGAGCCCCTAGATCCAATCAAATTAAGTCAAGTGTATGACCACACCTACATCAACGAGCTATGCAGCGGTCAGCTCGATCCTAAAGCGATGCGACGCATTGGCTTTCCTTGGTCAGAGCAACTGATCCAACGTACATTAACGGCAGCCGGTGGTACAGTATTAACGGCGCAACTGGCCCTAGAGCACGGTAAAGCCTTGAATTTAACCGGTGGCTATCATCACGCGTTTGCCGATTTTGGCTCGGGCTTTTGTATGGTGAATGATTTGTATCTTGCAGCGCTCACTATGCTCACTAAGCCGGGCATTGATTCGGTGTTAATTTTTGATTGTGATGTGCATCAAGGGGATGGCACGGCAAAGTTAGCCCAAGGTAATGCAAATATTTTTACCGTATCAATACATGGTGAAAAAAACTTTCCACATCGCAAACAAGTGTCAGACATGGATATTGGTTTGGCCAAAGGGTCGGGCGATACTGAGTACCTAGAAACCGTCGATAGTGCGTTGCACTTGGCATTTATTCAGGCACGTCCTGATGCGGTGATTTATGATGCGGGTGTGGATATTCATATTGATGATGATTTAGGACACCTGGCTATTACGACTGCAGGCGTGTTAGCGCGAGATCGCATGGTCTATGCCAAATGTGCTGCGGCAGGCGTGCCAGTAGCCGCTGTGATTGGTGGCGGCTATCAACGTGATATTGATGCATTAGTCGATGTGCATATGCAGCTATTTCGATCTGCTGGAGTGGTGTAATCAAAATGATTGCATGTTGATGTCGGCTCGGATATTATAGATACTATTGTCGTGTAATTTTTTCTCATAGCCCGTCTAGCATAAGCTAAACGTGTAGCAAACGCAGCATAAGGAACTTTGTACTATGGATATTAACCCGGATTTTTCGCATACGTTACAACAACAAATTGATGATTTACCTCATGCTCAAAAAGAACGTTTAGCGTTTATTGATTTTAGTCTGCAGTATTTTGGTCATATTTCCCGAACTGAATTGATTGCCCGTTTCCGTACCGGCCTAGCTGCGGCAACCCGTGACTTCGCTCAATATAGAGCTATTGCGCCTGATAATTTAGTGTTGATCCATCAAACCAAATCTTATTACCGTAAGTCTGAGTTTACCTCCGTGTTTGTGCACGAGCCGCAGCAAATTTTAACGGCACTGTCACAAGGTTTTGGTAATGGTATTGCCAGTGGTTCGTTAGGCACGTTGGCCTCCGAACAATGTTTTGATGCTGTTCGCTTAATTCATCCTGATGCTGAGATTATTGCAGCGCTAATGCGTGCAATTCACCAAGGTAGTGTCATGAATTGTCAGTACATGTCGGTGGCATCTGGGGAAGGGGAGCGTGATCTGATCCCGCACTCGTTAATTAATAATGGGCATCGTTGGCATGTGCGTGCTTATGACCGAATGCATCAAGCCTTTCGTGATTTTGTATGCACGCGTTTTACGTATATTGCTGAGACAGATGAGCCGGTAAATCCGCAGGAGCGTAGTGTTGCCGATACACAGTTTAATGAATTTGTGACGTTGCAGTTAGTTCCTCATCCGAGTTTAAGCTCGTCTTTGGCTGTTGAAATGGATTATGCGATGGTGGATGGAAAAGTCGATATTCATGTTCGTGCCTGTGTGGCAGCATATGTGCTGCGTCAATGGCAAGTGGATTGTTCCAAAGGCGCACGCTTCAGTGGACAAGGTTGCCAATTAGCCTTAGCGAATTTAGACGTATTACAGACAATCGAAAATGTAGCTATTGCGCCTGGAGCAGGCAAATAAGTAAAAAACTATTGGTGATTCAGTGTGTTAATGGAATGTTATTCAATTCTATAACTAACGTACCGTTACCTACTATACGAATTTAGTATTTAGATTAATATAGGTGAAACTTTTTGAGCACTTTCTGGTCTAAAATTTGAAGAAAAAATAAAGAGGTGAAACATGCAATTATCTCCGAATCAACGTTTTAACGAAGCTTTAATTAAAACAGCAGTATTGTTGTATCAAGTCGATGGACTAGTGAGTTTAACCGAACAAGATTATCTAGAAGAAGTGATTGATGATTTAAACTGGCAAAGTCCTATTTGTAAGGATGCCTTTTTGACCCAAGCTATACATGAAGCCAGAGTGGCTAATGATGCGGGTGATGCTTTGGCGTTTTTAAAGTATCAAGCTGATGAGCTTAACTTTGATGCTGCCAAGGTGGTAGAAGTAGCAATGGGAATAACTGGCGTTGATGGAGAGCGTTCTGAACATGAAACTGAGTTATTACATTATTTAACGCATAAATTATTAGCCCGCGAACTTACTATGTCGCATACGATTGCGCATGCGTCATAGGGTTTACTGTTCTAGAGAATGTTTATTTTTGTACCGTAAATTGTTTTACTGTAGTTTACGGCTTGGATTTCGTCTTAGCGGTTTGTACCATCTTACGTACATCCGCTAATAATGCCTTGGCATCATACACAATCCCATCTTTTATGGTGTAATCCACACCCCCTGCTTGGATCGGCTCATTTTGATCATTTAATCGATAATGGCCTGTACCATACAACACCTTGAGATTATGAATGGGGTTTTCTTTAATGATCACCATATCGGCTTTTTTGCCAATGGTGACGGAGCCAATTTGATCGTCCAGCCCTAGCGCTTCTGCACCATTTAACGTTGCCGCTTGAATGACTTCCCACGGATTAAAGCCGGCTTCTTGTAATAACTCCAGCTCAGCAATATAACCAAAACCATAGATTTTATAGATGTAACCCGAGTCAGAGCCTGCGGTGACACGACCGCCGTGATTTTTAAAATCATTCAAAAACGCCATCCACTGCTGGTAGTTGTTACGCCACTCGATTTCTTCTTTAGTACCCCAATCAAACCAGTATGAGCCATGCGCATAACGCGAAGGGGTGAAAAAATCCCACAAGGTCGGTAAGGTATATTCTTTATGCCACGGCGCATTGCGTTCACGCATCAGATCGCGACTGGCTTGATATATTGTCATAGTGGGATTGATAGTGAAATCTAATGCGATGAGCTCATCACGTACCGCATTCCATTTATCTGAACCAGGTTTAGCAGCTTGCGCCCACAACTTACCGGCTTCGGCAAAGCGGTGCTGCTCATCGTTGTAGTTGTAAGTCGAAGGATAATCTTGAATGGTGCGTTGGGTAAATAACGCTTCAGGTAAGCCGTACCAGTGCTCCATCGTGGTTAAGCCTAAGCGCGCTGAATCTAACGCATTCATACTTTTTACGTTGAGCTGGGCATGGTGCATCATCGAGCCTAAGCCTTGCTGGTTTGCTTCGTCCAATGCCGCTTCCATGACGTTGCGAGTCGCTCCAAAAAACTTAATGCCTTTTGCCCCTTTTTGTTTAGTCGCTTTGACCCAATCACGTGCTTGTTCAGCATTATAAATTGGCCTGTCACTGCCCATGCCGAAGCCTAAATACGGAACGATGCGAGGGGCGACGATGGTGTTTTGGGCTGAGCGCTCAACATGATCTAGAACCCAATCGAGTCCATTAAAACTGCCCGGTTCTCGCACTGTCGTGATCCCATGAGCCAACCATAATTTAAACACGTATTCGGCTGGAATATCATCAGCCGAGCCGCCAATATGGCCATGCATATCAACAAAGCCCGGCAGGACATAATAGCCCTCAAGTGCTATTTCTTTGGTATTGCTATCTGCAAGAGGACGACCTTGGGATTTAATTGGCACGCCGGGGTGACCCACCGAAACGATATTGGTGATGATGTTGTCTTCAATAACGATATCTACGGGACCTCTGGTCGGCGCCCCTTCGCCACTGACGAGGTTAACGCCACGTAAAATCAGTTTAGTGTATGGCCCTTGGCCTTCTTGGGCTGATTTGGAGGGGGCAGAGGCACCGGCTTTAGCATATGCGGAGGTGCTGAAGGTTAAAGTCAGCCCAATTGTCGTGGCTAGTAATAAGTAAAGCGCGGTAAAGCGGCTTAGCCTTCGCGAAAATATTAGGGCGACGAGCTGACCGAGAGTGTTGGTATTTCTGTTTGTTGGCATAATTGTTCTTCTTTTTTATGTGTTGCCTATATATTAATTATAGTGTGAATGTGTAAATGGTATTAAATCATTGCTAGTGTCGCCGCCACCAACTTACCAATCCCAGCATCTGCTTCAACCAGATTTGATGCCAACATATACGCTGGTGTTGTCACGACTTTGTGAGTGTTATCAACCACAATATCATCAACCGCACACGCGACATGCACACTGCCTAATTGAGTAATGGCCGCTGCGGTGTCAGCATCATTACCAATGGTCACTTGCACCTTGGCATCGGCGCCATACACCATAGGGATCATCGCTGGGGCGATACACATGTAACCGGCAGGTTTACTGGATTTGGCAAATTGTGCGCAGGCATCAAACATGGCATTGTTGATGGTTGCAGCGGTGCCTTTGATGGCAAAATCACAGAGATTTTTGGCTGCACCAAAGCCACCAGGAACAATTAACGCATCAAACTCGTTGGCATTGAGCGCTGTTAATGGCTGGATATCGCCACGGGTAATACGCGATGCTTCCACCATGACATTGCGCGTCTCAGGCATTTCTTCACCGGTCATATGATTGATGGTGTGGAATTGGTCTTGATCAGGGGCAAAGCACTGTACTTGCGCACCGGCTTTGGCGAGGTGTAATAAGGTCAGTACCGCTTCATTAATTTCTGCGCCATCATAGACGCCGCATCCTGCTAAAATCACTGCTACTTTTGCCATGTTCGTTTCTCCATATGGTTAATCAATGCTGAGGTTCAGTTATAATAAATTGGATCTGACCCTAATTATAAATAGGGTCAGTTCCAAATTATTACCAATTTGAGTGTAGCGAATCTGTGATGTATTGACTAGGTTTTTGCGCGTAATCGTTGGCGGATAAATGTGGACAACGTTTTACTGACTTCTGGGTGTTGGGTGTCGAAGTTAAATAAGCAAATATTGATTTTGCCAAGTTTAGGTAATAGTGGACTGCGGATCATTTGTAGCGCATCGGGAACGGATGAGCGCGCTAAGGGCGTCACTCCTAAGCCTTGTTGCATGGCAGCAATTAATCCGTATAAATCAGGGTTGGTGTAGCGAATTTTCCACATTTGGGTTTGTTGTTTTAGTCGTTCAATGGCACGACTGCGATACACACAACCATCTGGGGCAAGCACCAATGACAACATATCTGGTTTAATCGGATAGGAATCATCGCCAACCCACACCAGTTCATCTTTACGAATAACCTCGCCGGTGGTGGGCTGTTCGGGAGGCACCAGTGCCAAGACCAAGTCAAAATCATCTTTGTGCGCACTGGATAATAAATGCCGAGATAACGCAGAGGTCACATCCAAGGATACATCAGGGTAGCGCTGCGAAAACTCACCAATCAAACTGGGTAATAAGGTCGATGCAAACTCTGATGGGATCCCTAAACGCAGACGCCCTTTGAGGGAATTAGCTTGGACACTTTGTAAGATCTTGTCATTTAGGGCTAACAGCTCACGCGCCTGGGTCAAAAACCACTCGCCATCGAGTGATAACACATGGCGTTGCCCAGATTTGGTAAAGAGTCTTTTACCTAATTGGTTTTCGAGTTTTTTAATTTGCAGTGAGATCGCGGGCTGGGAGCGACCTATGACTTCACCGGCTTTGGCATAACCACCAAAATCATGCACGGTGACAAACATGCGCACGGCATCCAAAGAGAGTTGTTGCATCTATTTGTCCTTATTCAGAAAGATAGTGAATATAAGGTAAGCTGATATTGGATTGAGTATACATTTAAAAAACTTATATATAAATTAAACTTTCAAATTAGATTTACCCTTATCTCAACGCTAGTATCAGTACACAAAATGGCATTGAGTATTCAACTTCAACAATAGGCTTGGACATGACAAATAAGACGGTATTACACGCAAAACACCTTGAAGCGGGCGCTAAGATGGTTGATTTTTTTGGTTGGGATATGCCAATTAACTACGGTTCACAAATCGAGGAACACCATGCTGTACGCCGTGATGCCGGTATGTTTGACGTATCGCACATGACAATTGTCGATGTCAAAGGCCCCCAAGCGCAAGCGTATTTACGTTATTTATTAGCCAACGATGTGGCGAAGTTACAAGACAAAGGTAAGGCGCTATATTCAGGGATGCTGAATGAAGCTGGCGGTGTTGTGGATGACTTGATTGTGTATTTTTTCGACGATACTAACTACCGTTTGGTGGTTAATTCTGCGACTAAGCAAAAAGATTTAGATTGGCTAGCGGCGAAAGCCGAAGGCTTCACGGTGACCATTACTGAGCGTGATGAGTTTGCGATGATTGCGGTGCAAGGTCCGAATGCCAAAGCCAAAGCAGGGCAGTTGTTTAGTGCTGCACAAAACGAAGCCGTTGCTGGTATGAAGCCGTTTTATGGCGTGCAAGCAGAAGATTTGTTTATTGCGACCACCGGTTACACGGGTGAAGCGGGTTATGAGATCATGGTACCGAATGATCAAGCGGCTGACTTTTGGCAAGCATTATTAGATTTAGGTGTTGCTCCTTGTGGATTAGGCGCACGTGATACATTGCGCTTAGAAGCGGGCATGAACTTGTATGGCCAAGATATGGACGAGACGATTTCGCCACTTGAAGCCAATATGGGCTGGACGATTACATGGGAGCCACAGGATCGCGATTTCGTCGGTCGTGACGTATTAACGGCACAAAAAGCAGCGGGTACTGACAAGCTAGTTGGTCTGGTTATGCGTGAAAAAGGCGTATTACGTGCAGGCCAAAAAGTAACCGTGGCAGGCGGTGAAGGGATCATTACTTCTGGGACGTTTTCGCCAACATTAGGGCATTCCGTGGCACTTGCAAGAGTTGCCAGTTCAGTGACAGATCACGCCGAGGTTGAAATGCGCAAAAAGTGGGTTACAGTAGATGTAGTTAAGCCCAGTTTTGTGCGTAACGGCAAAAGCGTTTTATAAGCATTTTTTAGTATAAATTCAGTACAGATTTAGACACATTTAATTAATGCCTAGTTCAAGAACAACATACAGAGCTTGAATCAGGTAGAACAAACAAACCAACATTTAGGAACGATTATGAGCAACATTCCAGCAGAATTACGATATGCAGCTAGCCACGAGTGGGTTCGTCCAGAAGGTAACGGTATTTTCACCGTAGGCATTACTGAACATGCACAAGAGTTATTAGGCGACATGGTCTTTTTGGATCTGCCTGATGAAGGTGATCAAATCGCAATGGGTGACGATGTTGCCGTTGCTGAGTCGGTTAAAGCGGCGTCTGACGTTTACGCGCCTATCTCTGGGGAAGTTATCGAAGTCAATGAAGATTTAGAAGACTCACCAGAGTTAGTTAACTCTGACCCATACGGTGATGGTTGGATGTTTAAAGTCAAAGCTGACGATATCAGCGAAGTTGAAAGTTTGTTAGATGCAGATGGATATGCAGAAAGTATCGAAGACGAGTAAGTCTCGATAATCATCTTACGATGATCACATAACGGTGGCGTCTTGTCTGTTTGCCGTGGACAAGATGCGATCAGATTTGGTGACAGTAAATATCTACTGTGACTAGAAACTGTTTATTCAAAGAAGCGCTTAACTTATGCCATTTAGTAACGTATCACTCAATGAACTTGAGCAACACAACGATTTTATCCGTCGCCATATTGGCCCTGGCCGTCCTGAAATTCAAGCAATGCTTGATGTGGTGGGCGCGGAGTCTTTAGACGATCTTATGACGCAAACTGTGCCTGCGAGCATCCGCTCGGAAGGATTGCATGTCGGTGAAGCCTTTACCGAAGTGCAAGCCCTTGCTGCGTTAAAAGAAATAGCGAGTCAAAACCAAATCAAACGCTCTTTCATCGGTATGGGCTATTACAATACGCATACACCGAACGTGATTTTGCGTAACGTATTAGAAAATCCGGGTTGGTACACGGCATATACGCCTTATCAGCCAGAGATTGCACAAGGTCGTTTAGAAGCGATTTTGAATTTCCAACAAACTACGATAGATTTAACGGGAATGGAGCTGGCCTCTGCTTCGTTACTAGATGAAGCGACAGCGGCAGCTGAAGCAATGGCATTAGCCAAACGTGTGTCTAAAAATAAAAAATGCGATGCGTTTTTTGTTGCCAACAACGTACACCCACAAACCAAAGACGTGGTGGAAACTCGCGCTGATATGTTTGGTTTTGAAGTCATTTATGGTGATGCGATTCATGCTGCTGAGCACAATGTATTTGGGGCATTGTTACAATACCCTGGTACGGAAGGTGAGCTTAACGATATCTCTGAAATCATTGCCGCCTTGCAAGCCAACAAAGCGATTGTATCCGTTGCAACTGACCTACTCGGTTTAACGTTAATTAAGCCACCAGGTGAGCTAGGCGCGGATGTGGTCTTTGGTTCTGCACAGCGCTTTGGTGTCCCTATGGGTTACGGCGGGCCACATGCGGCGTTTTTTGCCACTCGTGACAGTTATAAGCGTTCATTACCGGGTCGTATCATTGGTGTGTCTAAAGATACACGTGGTCGTCCTGCTTTGCGTATGGCATTGCAAACTCGTGAACAACATATCCGTCGTGAAAAAGCTAACTCCAACATCTGTACCGCTCAAGTCTTATTAGCGAATATGGCGTCATTTTATGCGGTATATCACGGACCTATTGGTTTAACACAAATTGCGTCACGGATTCATCGTTTAGCGAATATCTTCGTGACGGCGTTAAATACGGCTTGTGCGGAAGGTTCTGTTCAAGGCGTGAACGTTCGCCACAACACGTTCTTTGATACGGTGACAGTCGATGTCGCGGATAAAGCGGGCATTATTGCTGCCGCACAAGCATTAAATATTAACTTACGCGCTGATTTAGAGGGTGCGGTATCGGTTGCGTTTGATGAAACATCAACCCGTGAAGACTTAGCGGATTTGTTATCGGTATTCTTAGGCGCACAAGCTGATGCCAACTTTTATGCTGAGACCATTGCGCAGATTGATGCGCAGTTAACGCAAACGGGGACGCATGGTATTCCGGATAGCTTGGTACGTGAAAGTAAGTTTTTGACCCATGATGTGTTTAATTCATATCACTCCGAAACTGAAATGCTGCGTTATATTAAATCTTTAGAAGATAAAGATTTAGCGTTGAACCATTCTATGATCTCATTAGGCTCATGTACGATGAAGCTCAATGCCGTCGCTGAGATGATCCCAGTGACTTGGCCTGAGTTTGGTCAATTACATCCGTTTGCGCCAATTGAACAAGCCGGTGGTTACAAAACCATGATCGACGAGTTATCAGATTGGTTAATCGATATTACCGGTTATGATGCGATGTCGATGCAGCCTAACTCAGGTGCACAAGGTGAATACGCAGGTTTATTAGCGATTAAACGCTACCATGCAAGCCGTGGTGATGATCATCGTGATGTGGTATTGATTCCACAATCAGCGCACGGGACTAACCCTGCGTCAGCGCAGATGGTGAGTTATAAAGTGGTCGTGGTCAACTGTGATGAAGCGGGTAACGTGGATTTAGTGGATTTACGCAGCAAGGCTGAAGAAGTGGCTGATAACCTAGCGTGTGCCATGATTACGTACCCATCGACGCACGGTGTGTATGAAGAAACGGTTAAAGAGATCTGTGATATCGTCCACGAATTTGGTGGTCAGGTATACATGGATGGCGCGAACATGAATGCGCAAGTGGGGATCACTTCTCCAGGCTTAATTGGCTCAGATGTATCACACTTGAACTTACACAAAACATTCTGTATCCCACATGGTGGTGGCGGTCCTGGTATGGGCCCAATTGGTGTTAAAGCGCATTTAGCGCCGTTTTTACCCAATCACTCACAAGTGGAAGTGGTTGCCGGTGGTACAGGCGAACAGCTAGGTGCATCTGATGCGCGTAACGGTGCCGTATCCGCAGCGCCGTGGGGCAGTGCATCAATATTGCCGATTAGCTATATGTACATCAAAATGATGGGCAGCGAAGGCTTAAAGCGTGCAACAGAAGTGGCAATATTAAATGCTAACTATGTCGCACAGCAACTTGAAGCGCATTATCCTATTTTGTACAAAGGGATGAATGGCCGTGTCGCTCACGAATGTATTATCGATTTACGTCCACTCAAAGAAGCCTCAGGCGTCACTGAGATGGATGTGGCTAAGCGTCTGAACGATTATGGTTTCCATGCGCCAACGATGTCATTCCCAGTCGCGGGTACCTTGATGATTGAGCCGACTGAATCAGAAGCCAAAGTCGAGCTAGATAGATTTATCGAAGCGATGATCGGTATTCGTCACGAGATTGCTAAAGTGCAATCAGGTGAGTGGGATGCGATTGATAATCCATTACACAATGCGCCGCATACGTTGGCTGATATCTGTGATGCTAACTGGGAGCGCAGCTATACGCGTGAACTCGCAGCGTATCCAGTGGCAGCAGTAGCACGGAATAAGTTCTGGCCATCAGTGAACCGTATCGATGATGTGTACGGGGATCGTAACTTGGTATGTAGCTGTCCTGATTTGGATAGTTATCGAGAGATCTTAGAAGAGTAGTGAATGACTCTTTGTTTTAAGTAGTATTTAAAGGCGACCTTATGGTCGCTTTTTTTGTGCTTGATAATTACATTTAAAAAGTTTATGTTAGTTGTATGAAATTTAAAGGGATTAAAATTGAAAAGTTCTCAAGGAGAAGAAT
>Ga0233438_10000181_pt1 | contig 88085 bp, 88 predicted proteins | sample SI_123_September_FD_182720 | JGI IMG/M metagenome (GOLD analysis project Ga0233438, IMG submission 182720) | Seawater microbial communities from Saanich Inlet, British Columbia, Canada - SI_123_September2016_10_MG | ecosystem: Environmental > Aquatic > Marine > Inlet | place: Canada: British... | reverse complement strand
CCTCATAGGCAGATGCTAGCTCGGTCAACTGCTGTTGCAGAGCATCGATACTCTCACCGCCATCCTGTAGGCTCTGCAACTCTGTCTCTAGCTCTGTCAGCGTCTCCGCTAACTGATCCGAATTAACTCTGTGCTTGCGCGCTAACTGGAAAATCACCGCCAGCTGCTCCTCTACCTGCTGCAAACGCTGGGGATCAGCTTCAAAGCGATCCACATGGCTCTCGATTTCCCGAGTGGCTTCCTCAATCTGAATAAGACCGCTTTGCAGCAACTCTTCAGCGTTAGACAGAGCTTCAGGCTTGTGTTTAAGCCCAGCCAGAGTAGACAGCGCACGGTTGAGACCGTCGCGCACATTAAACCCCTCATTTTGATCGCAAATCGCCAGCACGCTCTGGCTCTCTTGCAAAATCTGCTCGGCATTCGCCAGAGTCTGCTGCTCAGTCTCGAGCTTAATAAGGGAGTCGGGGTCAAGGTCTAGCTGTTGCAGTTCATTGACCTGAAAGCTCAATAAGTCCTTGCGGGCAATCAGCTCATCTGAACGTTCCATCAAACCGGTCAGTTTTTTATGGGCTGCATGCCAGTGACGATAATCCCCGGCCACCTGTGTCGCCAAATCTGAAGCGCTGGCATAGTCGTCCAATAATTTACGGTGGGTCTCGCGGCGCAATAGGGATTGATGCTCGTGCTGGCTGTGGATATCTGTCAGCATCTCGCCCAGCTGTTGTAGCTGCTGCATAGTGCAGCTCTGACCGTTTATATAGCCTCGTGAGCGCCCCTCCACCGTGTAGATGCGGCGCAGAATGCACTGCTCATCTGCACTAAAATCATGCTCATCCAGCCAGCTATTAGCCTCCTCGAGGCCTTTAACATCAAAAGTTGCAGTGATTTCAGCGCGATCTTTGCCGTGGCGAATGGTGCCCGTATCTGCGCGGTCTCCCAGTGCCATTCCCAGCGCATCCAGCACCAGCGATTTGCCGGCACCGGTTTCACCAGTGATGGCCGTAGTGCCGCCAGAAAATTCAATTTCTAGGGTTTCTACCAGCGTGTAATTATTGATATTGATCGATAGAAGCAATGTTTTAGTCACCAGTGATTTAACTTAGGTTTATACAGAACAGATTGCTGTTGCGCAATCGCTTGAAACTTTTAAGTTTGGCCCCATATCTAGGATCAGAGTAAATATAACGGCCCAGTGGGTCAATCCAATGGTGAAACAGTAAGGAGTTGGCGTGTCTGACGAAACCAACAAAGACAGCAGCGCAGCAAATGATCAAGCGGAAAGTGCTGAGATTAAAAACGAGCAATCAAAAGCAGAGCAATCAAAAGAAGAGCTCAATGCCGAGATTGAAGCCGAGCTTCTCGATGAGATAGAGGCCGAGCAAGAAGAGCAGCAACCAGTGTCGGAACAGCTGCTTGAGCAAGTAGCAAAAGCCAATGATCAGGTTTTGCGAGTCCAGGCAGAAATGCAGAATGTGCGCCGCCGTGCCGAGCGGGATGTCGAGAGTGCCCATAAATTTGCCCTGGATAAATTCGCCGCCGATCTGTTGCCCGTTGTGGACAATCTGGAGCGTGCATTGGCTGCCATTGATGCGGCAGACGAAGGACAAAAATCCGTCGCCGAAGGCCTGGAACTCACCTTGAAATCCTTTGTGGAAGTGTTGGCGCGCTACAAGATTGAAGCCATAGATCCAGCTGGTCAGCCCTTTGATGCAGAGCTGCATCAGGCTGTGAGCATGGTGCCCAACCCGGATCTGGAGGCAAACACCGTGATGGATGTATTCCAAAAAGGCTACACATTGAATGGCCGACTGGTGCGCCCCGCTATGGTCGTGGTCTCCCAGGGATAAAAACATTGAATTCATGGTTGCGACCCTTGAAATACAGGAAAGCGCACCCACATATAAACCAAGCAAGTAAATATCTAAAGTTAAGTAACGGAGAAACAAATAATGGGAAAGATTATCGGAATAGATTTGGGTACCACCAACTCCTGTGTGTCGGTACTTGAAGGCGATAAGCCCAAAGTCATTGAAAATGCAGAGGGTGCCAGAACGACGCCATCTGTTGTCGCTTTCACTGAAGAAGGCGAAATTTTGGTAGGTCAGTCAGCTAAGCGTCAGGCAGTGACTAACCCGCACAATACAGTGTATGCGGTTAAGCGCCTGATCGGTCGTCGCTTTGAAGATGATGTGGTGCAGAAAGATATCAAAATGGTGCCCTACAAAATTGTTAAAGCAGACAACGGCGATGCCTGGGTAGAGATCAAAGGGGACAGCAAAGCTGCGCCACAGATTTCTGCTGAAGTACTGAAGAAAATGAAAAAGACCGCCGAAGACTATCTAGGTGAGTCTGTATCGGAAGCAGTAATTACTGTACCTGCATACTTCAATGACTCCCAGCGTCAGGCGACCAAAGATGCTGGCCGCATTGCTGGCCTGGACGTCAAGCGCATTATTAACGAGCCAACTGCTGCGGCACTGGCCTATGGTATCGACAAAACTACCGGTGACAGTGTCGTTGCTGTTTACGACCTGGGTGGTGGTACCTTCGATATCTCAATTATTGAAATTGCCGATGTCGATGGCGAAAAGCAGTTTGAAGTACTGGCCACCAACGGTGATACATTCCTCGGTGGTGAAGACTTTGATATGCGTCTGATTGAGTATTTGTCAGAGGAATTCAAAACTGACAGCGGCATTGATATTCACGGCGATCCACTGGCTATGCAGCGTCTTAAAGAAGCTGCAGAAAAAGCTAAGATTGAACTTTCATCAAGCTCTCAGACAGAAGTTAATCTGCCCTACATCACAGCAGATGCCACTGGTCCCAAGCACCTGGTAGTTAAGCTAACTCGCGCCAAGCTGGAGTCGCTGGTTGAAGATCTGGTTGAGCGTTCGCTGGCGCCATTAAAAATTGCTCTTAAGGATGCTGGCAAGTCTACCTCCGAGATTGATGAAATTATTCTGGTGGGCGGACAGACCCGTATGCCACTGGTACAGGAAAAAGTAACTGCATTCTTTGGCAAAGAGCCACGCAAAGATGTTAACCCAGACGAAGCTGTTGCCGTTGGTGCTGCGCTTCAGGGTGCTGTTCTGGCCGGTGATGTAACCGATGTACTGCTGTTGGATGTAACGCCACTGAGCCTTGGTATTGAAACCATGGGGGGTGTAGCTACTCCAGTGATTGAGAAAAATACCACGATTCCTACCAAGAAATCGCAGATTTTCTCCACTGCTGACGATAATCAGACTGCGGTAACCATTCACGTAGTTCAGGGCGAGCGCAAGCAAGCCACAGGGAATAAATCACTGGGTCGTTTTGATCTGGCAGATATTCCGCCTGCACCTCGCGGCATGCCACAGATTGAAGTGACATTTGATATTGATGCCAACGGGATTCTCCATGTGGGCGCTAAAGATAAGGCCACGGGTAAAGAGCAGTCGATTATTATTAAAGCTTCTTCAGGTCTGTCGGATGACGAGATTGATGCAATGGTCAAGGATGCTGAAGCCAATGCGGCTGAAGACCAGAAGTTTGAAGAACTGGTGCAGGCGCGCAATACAGCTGACGGCCTGGCTCATGCGGCTAAAAAGACCCTCGAAGAAGCCGGTGACAAAGCGACAGATGATGAGAAAACTGCCATCGAAGCAGCTATTGCCAAGGTTGAAGAAGCGGTTCAGGGCGATGACAAAGAAGCCATTGATGAAGCGGCCAAGGTGCTGTCTGAAGCCTCCTCTGGTCTGGCTCAGAAGATGTATGCGGAGCAGGCAGAAGCTGGTCAGCCTGAAGGTGGCGAACAGGCTGCTGGTGACGATGCCATGGACGCTGAGTTTGAAGAAGTGAAAGACGAGGAAGAGGCCAAAGAAGACAGCAAGTAAGTCTTCAGCCGGTTACTCTATTTAGGCGCGGGCATGTCCCGCGCCTAATACTATCAGCGATATTTAGGATAAAAGAAACAGCCTATGGCCAAGCGCGATTACTACGAAATACTGGGTGTTGAAAAAGGCGCCTCTGATGCCGAGATTAAAAAGGCCTTTCGTCGCATTGCGATGAAATATCACCCGGATCGCAATCCAGACGACGCAAACGCCGAAGAGAAATTCAAAGAAGCTCAGGAAGCCTATGAGATTCTCGGCGACGACGAGAAAAAATCGGCCTATGACCGCTTTGGCCATGCTGGTGTCGATGGCAATGCTGGCGGCGGCTTTAGCGGTGGTGGCGGAGCCGGATTTAGCGACGTCTTCGGCGACGTTTTCGGAGATATATTTGGCGGCGGTGGTGGACGCGGTCGCAGCGGGCCTCAGCGAGGCTCGGATCTGCGCTACGATTTGCAGTTAGACCTCGAGGATGCCGTAAAGGGTAAGACAGTACAGATCGATGTGCCAACCATGAGTCACTGTGATACCTGTGATGGCTCCGGTGCACGTAAAGGATCATCTCCGGTAACCTGCGATACCTGCGGCGGCGCCGGTCAGGTGCGCATGTCACAGGGCTTTTTCTCCGTGCAGCAGGCCTGTCCTCAATGTCGTGGACGGGGTCAGATGATTTCTGACCCCTGTGGTGACTGTCATGGTCAGGGCGTCAAAGAAGAGCGCAAAACATTATCCGTAAAGATTCCTGCTGGTGTGGATACAGGTGACCGTATCCGTCTGGCCGGTAAAGGTGAAGCTGGTCCACAGGGTGGTGCAGCTGGCGATCTCTATGTGCAGATGCATGTGCGCGACCATACTATCTTTGTGCGCGATGATGCCAATCTGCACTGTGAAGTGCCGATTAGCTTTGCTCAGGCGGCCCTGGGCGGTGAGTTGGAAGTACCGACCCTGTCAGGTAAGGTAAAACTTAAGGTCCCAGCCGAAACCCAGAGCGGTAAGCTGTTCCGTCTGCGTGGCAAAGGTGTCGCGCCGGTCCGAGGTGGTGCAACCGGCGACCTGCTATGTCGAGTGGTGCTGGAAACGCCGGTCAACCTCAGTGCAGAGCAGAAAGAATTGTTACAAAAATTTGATAACAGCCTGGCGGGCAAGAGCAAGCACTCCCCGCGCACCAACAGCTGGTTTGATGGGGTAAAGAAATTCTTCGATAATCTCACCGGTTAGGGTTACCCTGAGAGGTAGCAGAAGTTATAAAGGATCAAAGCCATGAGTAATATTGCAGTAATCGGTGCCGCAGGTCGCATGGGCAAAGCTCTGATTGAGACTATTGCCGAGACCCAAGGCGCGCGACTCAGTGCCGCGCTGGAGCAGCCAGACAGCTCTCTGGTCGGTGCAGATGCTGGCGAGCTAGCTGGTATCGGGCGCAATAATATTCAGGTTGCTGCATCATTGGCTGAGGTTGCCGATGATTTTGATGTGCTGATTGATTTTAGTGTCCCTGCTGTGACCGCCGCCAATGCCGCCTTCTGTGCCGAGCATGGTAAGAAAATGGTGATTGGTACCACAGGCTTGAATGATGAGCAGTTGCAGCAGGTGATGGCCGCCAGTCAGAGCAATGCTGTATGCATGGCCTCAAATTACGCCACTGGTGTCAATCTGTGCTTTAAATTAGCCGAGCTTGCAGCTTCAGTGCTGGGCAATGATGTGGATATTGAAATCAGCGAAGCCCATCACCGGCATAAAATCGATGCGCCTTCAGGTACTGCGCTCTCTCTCGGAGAATCTGTCGCTGGTGCACTGGGTCGCAATCTCAAGGAAGTGGCGGTCTACGGCCGCGAAGGTCAGACCGGCGCTAGAGATCGCCAGACTATCGGCTTTGCCACTGTGCGCGCCGGCGATATTGTCGGTGATCATACGGTGATATTTGCCGCGGATGGTGAGCGCGTAGAGATTACCCACAAAGCGTCAAGCCGCATGGCCTTTGCCAGGGGCGCTGTGCGCGCGGCTAAATGGCTATCGACCCAGGACGCAGGTTTATTTGATATGCAGGATGTTCTGGGGCTGAAATAAAAATCAGCTCAAAAACCCCTGTGTGGTTGAAATTAACGCCGACAGTGATAGACAAAATCAGCCTCCTTCAATACAATACTGTGCTAACACCGCGATAATAAAAGCGGTCTCGTTCCGAGAGGTTAGGGCACAGAATATTATTTAATTAAACGAGATGAGACGCACGGTTTCATCTCGTTTTTTTGCACATGTCTGATGCGCATTTCGGAGTTATCTTATTCTAGGTCCATGTGACTAATTAGGAGGTTGTGTGAATTCCCATACTCACCGGGAAGCCGTACTTGCGCTTGCAGACGGAACAATTTTCAGAGGCACTGCCATTGGTGCAGACGGATCCTCTGTTGGTGAAGTAGTCTTTAACACAGCCCTCACAGGGTATCAGGAGATTCTTACTGATCCCTCCTACGCCCGTCAGATCGTTACTCTCACTTACCCCCACATCGGCAACACAGGTGTAAACCGGGAAGATGAAGAGTCAGATCAGATCTGGGCCGCTGGGTTGGTTATCCGGGATTTGCCACTGCTGGCATCAAATTTCCGCAGTGAAAAAAACCTCGATGATTACTTAAAAGAAAAAAATATTCTCGGTATCGCCGATATAGATACCCGCAAGTTGACGCGTATTTTGCGCGAATCTGGCGCCCAGAGTGGCTGCATTATGGCTGGGGATATCGACGATCAGGCAGCACTGGCTGCTGCCCGTGCTTTTGCTGGTTTGAAAGGTATGGATCTGGCCAAAGAAGTGACGGCCTCTGAGAGCTATGCCTGGACTGAACATAGCTGGGAACTAGGCATAGGTCACAGAGCGGCAGAGGGCGGCAAATTTAAAGTCGTGGCTTACGATTTCGGCGTAAAGCGCAATATCTTGCGTATGCTGGTTGATCGTGACTGCGAGCTGACAGTGGTTCCAGCCCAGACTCCGGCCAGCGAAGTGCTGGCGATGAACCCGGATGGCATATTTCTGTCCAACGGCCCTGGCGATCCAGAGCCCTGTGACTATGCTATTGAGGCAATCACTGAAATTCTGCAGACCAATATTCCTGTGTTTGGTATCTGTCTGGGTCATCAATTGTTGGCTCTGGCTTCTGGTGCCAAAACCGCGAAGATGAAATTTGGTCATCATGGCGCTAACCACCCAGTGGAAGATATAGATAACAACATAGTAATGATCACTAGTCAAAACCACGGTTTTGCGGTGGACGAAGAGAGTCTGCCAGACTGCTTGCGCGCCACGCATCGCTCGCTGTTTGATAGTTCGCTGCAGGGCATTCATCGCACAGACAAGCCGGCATTCAGCTTCCAAGGTCACCCTGAAGCCAGTCCCGGCCCCCATGATGCGGCCTCATTGTTTGATCACTTTATTGAATTAATGGAAGAGCGCGGTTAAGACCAGCGCGGTTGAGAGAATATGCCAAAAAGAACTGATTTAAAAAGCATCCTTATACTTGGTGCTGGCCCCATTATTATTGGCCAGGCCTGTGAGTTTGACTACTCAGGTGCCCAGGCCTGTAAAGCGCTTCGGGAAGAGGGCTTCAGAGTTATTCTGGTTAACTCCAATCCAGCCACCATCATGACCGATCCGGCCATGGCCGACGCCACCTATATCGAACCGGTTGAATGGCGCACAGTTGCCAAAATTATTGAAGACGAGCGTCCGGATGCGCTGTTGCCCACCATGGGTGGTCAGACCGCACTGAACTGTGCCCTGGATCTGGCCAAGCACGGTGTGCTGGATAAGTTTGGTGTCGAGATGATTGGCGCCAATGCCGATGCTATCGACAAAGCCGAAGATCGCGAGCGCTTTGACAAGGCTATGAAAGCCATTGATCTGGATACCCCCAATTCCGGTATTGCGCACAGTCTGGAAGAGGCCTATCAGGTTGCCGACCGCTTTGGTTTCCCCTGCATTATTCGTCCCTCATTTACCATGGGTGGCTCTGGCGGCGGTATTGCCTATAACCGCGAAGAGTTTGAAGAGATTTGCCGTCGTGGTCTGGATCTGTCGCCGACTAATGAGCTGCTGATCGACGAGTCATTGATTGGCTGGAAAGAATTTGAAATGGAAGTGGTGCGGGATCGCAAAGATAACTGCATTATTGTCTGCTCTATTGAAAACCTCGACCCCATGGGTATTCACACTGGTGACTCCATTACAGTGGCGCCAGCCCAGACATTGACCGATAAAGAATATCAAATAATGCGCAATGCCTCGATCAAGGTGCTGCGTGAGATTGGTGTTGAGACCGGTGGTTCCAATGTGCAGTTTGCGGTGAACCCGGAAGATGGCCGATTAATTGTTATTGAGATGAATCCGCGAGTATCCCGATCCTCCGCTCTGGCATCCAAAGCGACAGGTTTCCCCATTGCCAAGGTGGCAGCAAAACTGGCCGTGGGTTACACCCTTGATGAACTGCAGAATGAAATTACTGGGGGTGCAACACCGGCTTCCTTTGAGCCCAGCATTGATTATGTGGTAACCAAAATTCCACGCTTTGCCTTTGAGAAATTTAATCAGGCAGATTCCAAGCTAACCACACAGATGAAATCTGTGGGTGAGGTAATGGCCATTGGCCGCACATTCCAGGAGTCCATGCAAAAAGCGCTGCGGGGGCTGGAAGTGGGTGTGGCCGGCTTTGACCCTCAGCTGGATCTGACTAATGAGAACTCAAGCGCGGTGCTGCGCAATGAACTGGCTGAAGCTGGCCCCGACCGCATCTGGTATCTGGCAGATGGCTTCCGCAGCGGCATGAGCATTAAAGAAATGTTCGCCGTGACCAAAGTGGATCCCTGGTTCCTGGTGCAGATTGAAGACTTGATTAAAGAAGAGCAGCGTTTGCAGGGCAGTGAATTATCTGATCTCGATAAGCACGGCCTGTACAGACTTAAGCGCAAAGGTTTTGCTGATCGCCGTCTCGCCGATATCATCGGCTGTGCCGAAGCTGATGTGCGCGAACTGCGCTACAAACATGAACTGCACCCTGTCTATAAGCGTGTAGATACCTGTGCCGCCGAATTCAGCACCGAAACCGCCTATATGTACTCGACCTATGAAGATGAATGTGAGGCGCGCCCCAGCGACAAGGACAAGATCCTGGTGCTTGGTGGCGGACCCAACAGAATTGGCCAGGGTATTGAGTTTGATTACTGCTGTGTGCATGCGGCACTGGCAATGCGTGAAGATGGTTATGAGACCATTATGGTCAACTGTAACCCGGAGACTGTATCCACCGACTACGACACCTCAGATCGACTGTTCTTTGAACCAGTCACCTTGGAAGATGTATTAGAAATTGTGCGGGTCGAGAAGCCCAAAGGTGTGATTGTGCAGTTTGGTGGTCAGACCCCGTTGAAACTGGCTCGCGCCCTTGAAGCACATGGCGTGCCTATTGTAGGTACCACGCCGGATGCTATTGACCGCGCCGAAGATCGCGAGCGCTTCCAGCAGATGATTGAAAAACTGGATCTGTTGCAGCCATCAAATTCCACAGCGCGCAGCACTGAAGACGCAGTGGTGCTGGCGAGGCAGATTGGCTACCCACTGGTGGTGCGACCCTCCTATGTACTGGGTGGTCGAGCCATGGAGATTGTCTATAAAGAAGACGAGCTGCGTCATTATATGCAGACTGCTGTAGAAGTGTCTGAAGACTCACCTGTACTGCTAGACTTCTTCCTGCCCAATGCCATTGAGATGGATGTGGATGCAGTGAGCGATGGTGAGCAGGTCGTGATTGGCGCGATTATGCAACATATTGAACAGGCTGGCATTCACTCCGGTGACTCTGCCTGTTCACTGCCGCCCTACAGCCTGAGCGAAGATATTCAAGACCAAATGCGCGAAGTCTGTAAAAAGATGGCACGGGAACTTGGCGTTCGTGGCCTAATGAATGTTCAGCTGGCACTGCAGGATGGCAAGATCTATGTGATTGAGGTTAACCCTCGCGCCTCGCGAACTGTGCCCTTTGTCTCCAAGTGCATCGGCACCAGCCTAGCCAAAGTGGCCGCGCGTTGCATGGTGGGCCAGACTCTGGAGTCCCAGGGCTTTACCAAAGAGATTATCCCACCTTACTTCAGTGTTAAAGAAGCGGTATTCCCGTTTAACAAATTCCCTGGCATTGACCCTATTCTGGGGCCAGAGATGAAGTCCACAGGTGAAGTAATGGGTGTCGGCGAGACCTTTGCCGAGGCCTATGGCAAAGCCGAGTTGGGTGCCAGTGATGAAATTCCCTCCAAGGGCACAGCGTTTATCAGTGTCCGTGAGCGAGATAAAGGTCAGGTGTCTGATCTGGCAGCCAAGTTGAGCACGCTGGGCTTTAAGCTGGTAGCCACAAAAGGCACTGCTGATATTCTCGAGGCCTCCGGCATTGATGTAGAGCTGGTCAATAAGGTGCAAGAGGGCAGACCCCATATCGTTGACATGATTAAGAGTGATAAGATAAATCTGATCATTAATACAACCGAGGGGCGTCAGGCGATTTCTGACTCCTCCACCATTAGATCTAGTGCCGAACAGCACAGAGTCTATTACACAACTACCATGGCAGGTGGCAGTGCTGTTTGTGAAGCACTTCAATTTGGCGGTGACATCAAAGTGCGCAATCTACAGACGCTGCACAAAGGTATTAGCTAATGCAAAAGAATGTAATGACAGTGGAGGGCGAAGCTGCTCTCAGAGTCGAGCTCGAAAGTTTGAAGAAGAACGATCGCCCCAATGTGATTGCGGCGATTGCTGAGGCTCGTGAGCACGGTGATCTTAAAGAAAACGCCGAGTACCATGCCGCTCGGGAACAGCAGGGTTTTATTGAAGGCCGTATTCAGGATATTGAGGCCAAACTGTCCAATTCCCAGATCATCGATATTGCCAAAATACCCCAGGGTGACCGGGTTATTTTTGGTTCTAAGGTTACCATTATCAATGTCGAAACTGAGGAGCAGGTTGCATACCGAATTGTTGGTGACGACGAAGCCAATGTAAAAGAAGGGAAGATTTCCTATCAGTCACCTATTGCCCGTGCCCTTATTAGCAAAGAGATTGGCGATGTGGTGGTGGTCAAGACACCGGGCGGTGATGTGGAATACGAAATTGACGATGTGGTTTATTCCGCCATCTAAAAACCAGCTATCTGCTGGCTTGGAGCAGAAATACCATCAGTGCCTTTTGTGCGTGCAAGCGATTCTCCGCTTCATCCCATACCACAGAAATAGACTTATCTTCCAATAGCTCCGCGGAGACTTCTTCATCCCGGTGTGCAGGCAGGCAATGCATAAACAGAGCATTGTCCGCAGCATGGGACATCAGCTGGTGATTGACCTGATAGCCGGCAAATTTTTCCAACCTGTCCTGCTGTTGAGACTCCTGCCCCATAGAGGCAAATACATCTGTGGTGACAAGATCGGCGCCGGTGGCTGCTATTACCGGATTGCTGGTAATCATTACACGATCACCGGCTTCCTCTACCAGTTGTGCGTTTGGCTCATAGCCTTCAGGGCAGGCAATATGCAATTTAAAATCGAACTGAATTGCCGCATTAATCCAAGAATGGCACATATTGTTGCCATCACCGATCCAGGCTACAGTTTTGCCCTTGATAGCGCCTCTATGCTCGACAAATGTCTGCACATCCGCCAATAACTGGCAGGGGTGATAATCATCGGTCAGAGCATTAATCACAGGGACTTTGGAATACTTGGCAAAGCGCTCGACTATGCTGTGGCCAAAGGTTCTGATCATCACAATATCGACCATGCTTGAGATCACGCGCGCAGAGTCTTCAATGGGCTCGCCGCGACCCAGTTGAGTATCATTGGGCGAAAGAAACAACGCGTCTCCTCCGAGCTGCGCCATGCCGGCCTCAAATGACACACGGGTTCTGGTGGACGATTTCTCAAAAATCATACCCAGTACTTTGCCGGCAAAAAGGGGCTCCTGGCGGTTTTCCCGCTTCGCTGCTTTCATTTCAATAGCCAGATCTATAACCTGATTTAGCTCATCGCTGCTCAGGTCGCGCAGGGTCAGAAAATGTCTTATCGCCATAATGCTTTAATCCGTTTTAAAATCTTTGATCAATGGTGCCAGAATAGCCACCAACTGATCTGCTTCGCTGTCAGTCATAATCATGGGCGGCAGCAGTCTAATAACCGAATCTGCGGTGACATTGATAATTAAGCCCTGGGCCATCGCCGTCATAAATAATGATTTACAGGGCCTGTCCAGCTCGATGCCAATCATGCAGCCCATGCCGCGTATATCTTTGACATGGGCAACTCCTGCCAGCTCTGTTTTAAAGCCAGCCATAATTCTCTCGCCCAACTCGGCAGCACGGTGGTCGAGGCCACCATCAACAATAGCAGTAACAGCAGCCAAGGCCGCCGCGCAGGATAGTGGGTTACCACCAAAAGTGGATCCGTGATTGCCCGGCTGCATTAACTCGGCTGCTTCACCAGACGCAAGACAGGCGCCAATGGGCACACCATTGCCCAAGCCTTTGGATGTGGTTACCACATCGGGCAGAATGCCACTGTGTTGATAGCAGAAATATTTACCGGTACGACCGTTGCCCGTCTGCACCTCGTCAAGCATTAACAACCAGCCGCGCTGATCACAGACTGCTCGCAGTTTTTGCAGATAGTCCCCGTCGCCGATGCGGATGCCGCCCTCGCCCTGAATAGGCTCAACCAACACCGCGCAAATATTGGGATTGTTGTCGCCTATAATTGTTAATGCCTCAATATCATTGTAGGGGCTGCGCGCAAAGCCGCGCACCAGAGGCTCAAAGCCGGCCTGGACTTTACGGCTGCCAGAGGCGGTTAATGTGGCCAGGGTACGACCGTGGAAGGCATTGTCCATCACTACAATCGTTGGCAGTTTAATACCTTTTTTGTGGCCGAACAGGCGCGCCATCTTGATGGCAGCCTCGTTGGCTTCGGCGCCGGAGTTGCCAAAAAACACATTGCTCATGCCAGAGATATCGCGGAGTTTGTCCGCCAGTTTTTGCTGATTGGGAATGCCAAAGAAATTTGAACAATGGGTCAATGTGCCAGCCTGTTCTGCAACTGCAGCAGCAATGCCTGGATGTGAATGACCCAGACCACAGACAGCAATACCTGAAAGCGCGTCCAGATATTCGTTACCATCGGCATCCCATAACCTTGCGCCTTCACCTTTTACCAAGGTGGCCGCTCTGGTGCCGTAGGTGTTCATTAATGCATCAGTTGTCATAACATTTCCTGTTTCGCCAGGACTGATTCTGGCCGCAATAAAAAAAGGCAGCTGTGCTGCCTTTTGTTTTTTTATTTATTAAGCGAATAATATAGTGGTTTTTTTAAACTGGCAACATGGTCAAAGGCGCTATTGTTTGCGCAGCCGCTGATGGTTGACCCATGCCCAGAGGCCAGTAATAGACAGAATACACATTAGCAGACCGATAATATCCACAAACAGCACACCGGCATTGCCAAAAAATCGGCCGCTGTGGAGGTCGAGAATCACCGTCTCCAGAGAGATGCTGGCGGTGCCTGTATCGGCGATCTCGCTGAAACGTTTATCAGGTAATGGCTGGGCCGATATGGACTCGGCTCTGACCTGGTCGATGGCGGTAATGTTCAGGCTGTCGGGATCAAATTGATTGGTGCCTTGCGAGCCAGTCAGAAATATATTATTGCCATCAACAGCCACCCTGTCGATATTGGCCGGCAAGCCCTGAAGCTGACTAAAGCTCTCTATCAGTTGCCCGCTGTGGCTCAGCATCACAATGCTGTCGCTGCACAGCGCTAGAATCATTTGCTCGGTGGCGGCAACAGAGTGCAGCGGGGCAGAGCAGCCAGCGACAATATTCTGATTGAAATATAGTTGCTGGTCAGCGGCCAAATAGACCCAGTTTTCGTCCACATTAAATCCTTCTGCAGGTTCCTGCTCCAGACCATACCATGACAGCAACCAGTTGCTACTTAGATCGACTTTACTGAGTTTGAGTCCTGGGGAATGGTTCAGGACAAAGCCGGTGACAGACAGGAAGATAACCATAAAAAACACGGACAGGCCAATTCGGCGATGCCAGCGCAGGTTAAAAATAATGGTTTTTTTTACGTCCAAGGGATGCCTATTGATCAGCCTGGGTTTGCTCAGTCAGGCTATGATAATACAAAGCGAGAGCTGCTACCTTATTTACTGCCCACACAGACAGAGTCGCACCAGTGATACCGTCTATGGACTGATCCAGTTTATACCTGTCATTTAGTGCGGCGCCCAGATATTGTCTGGTGTAGGCCGAATAGCGCACTTCACCACCGCGGCTCTCACGATAGGCGAGAATTTTGACCTGAGCTATTTTATTGGCTTCTACCACCACCCCAATAGTAATTGGCATCTCCTTGCCAATCTCGTCCAATATCCAGGCGGTTTTGTTGCCATGCTGGTGATAGCGAATGCGCAAGCCGGTTACCGGACGGCCAAGAATAACCTTTGTCTGCTGGCGTATATCATTGGTTAACCAGAGGACCTTGGCATTTCCCTGTTGTTCAAAAACTTCGGCAACAAAATCCGGGCCAGACTGAAAAACCCCTTTACCCATCACCATTGGTGAGGATAAAGAGGTTAGTAGCACAGTACCCGTCAATAACAGGGCTTTTAACATTGGTTTAAACATTCATCATCGCAAGGTTACCAACTCTATGCTGGTTGATACGGACCTATTGGTTAAAAGGAGTAACCTACACCCACATTGATCCCGTCATAGCCTGTGTTGCCAGGGGCGTCTTGATTTTGATAATCAAATTTGAATACAACATTGGGGTGCAGCCAGTAGTTGAGGCCCAAATCAATTTGCTCAACTGCGGTGTCGGCGGAATTTCCGGCAAGATTATCATATTCGCTGTAGCGGGCAAACACACCGACCTTGTCGGTGATACGGTAGCTAGGCTCGATAAAGAAGCCTTTCTGCTCGTCGGCGCCGGTGATGGTTTTTCCATCTGAAGCTGGTGTTGCAAGGGTAAATTCATCTCCTGGAACATAATCTGTTGCAGCTGTGCTGGCATAGGCATTGATAGCATTATCAAAGTCCCACTGAGCGTAGAGCGCACGGAGCTGGAAATCATTAGACTGCCAGGCAACATGGGCTTCAAACAATGTTCCGTCAACAGGCTCTGAGCCCTCGCCCTGAGTGATATCCACTTGGTGCTGAACAGATGCAGCCAGTTCCAGTCCGGGAATACCGGTGTACTTTAAACGGCCGGTAAAGGCCCCATTGTCTGCCTTGGCCTTACCTACCTTCTGTCGCCCATCACGGGGTTTGTACTTGCCAGCTGGAATATATAACCCTGAATGTGCCGCCAGGTCATAGCTAAAACCTTCGCTGATTTCACCTTTGATAGCAGCACCAGCTTCCCACCAGGTCACCGGAATAATATTCTTCTCAACATTATTACGCTCTATACCATAAAAAGTATCTGGCTCATGGGTTTCGTTAAGTATGCCGATGGGCACCAGGAACAAACCTGCCTTGGCGGAAAGGTTGTCTGAGGCGCTCCATTCAATATAGGCCTGCTCGAGTTCTATTTCGCCTGGTTTTCCCTCACCGGCGATGCTGTGCTCTACCTCAAGCTCAGAGAAGAATCGAATATTGTCGGTAAATTGGTGACCAGTGAACATAACAAAACGATGAAAATCGATAGCGTCTTTGGTGCCAGATGAGTCATCTTTCTCCAGATTGTTGTAATGCACTTCTCCGTAGCCACCAAAGGTGGTCTTGCTAGCCGAGGCCGGGATAACAGAGAACTGCTCCACTGCAGAAATAGTGGCTTCTGTTTTGATTTCAGTTTCTTGTAACTGTCCTTTCAATGCGGCGATTTCAGCTTGTTGCTGCTGAATAATTTGCCACATTTTTTCAAGATCTGGTGTTTCAGCCTGTGCAGTTGCTGTGAGATTCAAGCCGATCACAAGGGCGAGAAGTTTTTTGTTCATTTCGATGTCTCCCAAAAAAATGAATTAGAGAAAGTAAAAAGTCAGTGGTAGGAACTATAGTGACTTTTAAACGCAAATGCAAATAGTTCTCATTTGCATTCAATAAATAATTAATATTGGCTCAGGGGCAGATTTGGGCGGCTTATTGAAAATAAATAATCCGTAGTCCTGTAAGCGGCGTACTGAAATTGGTAGAATCCCGCTGTCTTTAGCAATCAAATTTTAGAGGTCTGTCTCAATGGACATTATGGAAACAATCCGCGATCAAGTGGAAAATAACTCAGTGCTGCTTTACATGAAAGGGTCGCCCAACCAGCCGCAATGTGGATTCTCGTCGCGCACCGTTCAGGCGCTTATGGGTTGCGGTCAGCGCTTTGCCTACGTGGATATTCTGTCTAACCCGGAGATTCGCGCCAATCTTCCGGCATTTGGCAACTGGCCAACATTCCCACAGCTATGGGTCAATGGCGAGTTGATCGGCGGCTGCGATATTGTCACTGACATGCATGAGAAAGGTGAGTTGAAGCCTTTGATCGATGAAGCCATGGGCGAGGATGCGCCGGCAGCTGACGCATAGGCACTAGATTCGGCATTAGAGAGTAGGGAGTCATTTCTCTGCTCTTTTTTTGTCTCAGTTTCTTTCTCAATATTTTAGTTCTGCAGCCGGTTCTATCGGCACAATAGGGAATTTTAATTGGCCGATAATTGGTTTGCATGTAACTATTCTTAAGCAATCTAATCTTTTTAAAAACCTTACTTACTTTATTTAGGAGCATTTTATGGGTGTGCTAGTTGGACGGTCAGCACCTGACTTTACCGCAGCAGCAGTAACTGGAAGCGGCGAAATTGTAGATAGTTTTAATCTCAGCGAAGCCATCGCGGGTAAGAAAGCAGTTATTTTCTTTTACCCTCTGGACTTCACTTTTGTATGTCCTTCAGAGTTGATCGCCTTTGATCACCGCTATGAAGAATTCCAAAGTCGTGGTGTGGAAGTGATTGGCGTATCAATTGATTCCCAGTTCTCCCATAACGCATGGCGCAACACAGCAATCAACGATGGCGGTATTGGTCCAGTGCGCTATACATTGGTTGCAGACGTTAAGCATGAAATCTGTCAGGCCTATGATGTTGAGCATCCGACTGATGGGGTCGCTTTCCGTGGTTCATTCCTGATCGACGAGCAGGGCATGGTTCGCCATCAGGTGATCAATGATCTGCCGCTGGGTCGCAATGTCGATGAGATGCTGCGCATGGTAGATGCCCTAAGCTTCCACGAAGAGCATGGTGAAGTTTGTCCTGCGGGCTGGAACCGTGGAGACAAAGGTATGAAAGACACCACTGCCGGTGTCGCTGAGTACCTGTCGGAAAATGCCGCTGCTCTGTAAGCAGTAGCAGCTTTCCTGTTATCTCTTAACCCCGCGGTTCAAACCGCGGGGTTTTTTATGTTGGAAACAAATAGACTGATAACCAGCTAGTGCTGGTTGGGGGAAGTTAGTCACATTTTAATATCTAACTGTTGGTTATGATGCACCAGCAATTTTCTAATCAGGGACGAACTATGAAAACTCTCCACAAGATTGTGGCATTGGCCATACTCCTAACCCCGGTTATAACTCCAGTCACTGCGTTTGCAGATTTCATTGGTCTTTCCATGGGCGCTGGCTCCTGGCAGGTTGAGCCCGAGGGCAGCATTGGCCGCACTGATATTGACCTGAATTCAACCCTTAATCTGGAGCAGGAAGCCAACCAGTTCGCCTATATTGCGCTCGAGCACCAAGTGCCAGTTTTACCTAATATCCGCCTGCAGCACAGTGACATAAACTGGTCCGGCAATGGATTGATCAGCGCCGGTACTGATCTTGATGGCACTCCATTTGTGGTTGCGGAGCAAGCAGAGATTAGTCTCGACCTGAGTCATACCGATGCGACGCTTTACTAAGAGGTGCTGGACAATGTTGTCGATCTGGATCTCGGCATTACCGCGCGACTGTTTGATGGTGAAGCCAGCTTGATCGGCGCAACCCAACAGCAGAGCATGGTTCTCGATGTCACTGTACCATTGCTCTATGGCAAGGCAGGACTGGGATTACCCGGCACTGGTTGGCACGCGGATGTGGCGGCAAACTGGATAAATGTGGACGAATTCAGGTTGGTGGACTGGTCGGCTGAGCTAAGTTATAGCTTTGATATTTTCCCCGCTATGGATGCAGGCATTGTGCTGGGTTACAGATCCATGGTGATTGATCTGAATGACCTCGATGAGCTGCAGTCTGACGCCAACTTTGATGGCTATTACGTTGCCCTGCAACTGTATTTCTAGGTGCTAGGGCTCCGACGGCTGCGCCAGGGACGTTGTACCTGTTCATGTTTGACCAGAAACTCACCTGTTATCCGATCTTTGAGGAAATGATCTATAGCCAGTTCGACCACAGGGAAAGCTAGCTCTGACCAGGGGATATCCTGTTCGTCAAACAGTGCCACTTCAGAGGATTCCGAGCTGGGGCCAAATACGGGCTCCATCAACTCAGCGCGGTAAAAAACATAGACCTGATTAATCTGGGGAATATCGAATAGGGCATATAGCTCAGGGTTAACTACAGTCGCATTGGCCTCCTCTTCACATTCCCGCAGAGCACCTTCGAGTGAGGACTCGCCATTCTCGAGAAAGCCTGCAGGTAGAGTCCAAAAACCATGGCGGGGCTCAATAGAGCGTTTGCACAGCAGCACCTGATCGCCAAACACGGGCAACACCCCGGCAATCACTTTTGGGTTTTGGTAGTGGATTAGCTCACAGTTGCCGCAAACATGTCGCTCACGGTTGTCCCCCTGAGGTATTTTTTTTATAACGGCATTGCCGCAGTCAGAACAAAAATTCATGAAAAGCTCAGAAAAATGTAAGAGCCGAGTATAATGCACAAATGCTTGAAACCATTATAAATCAGTTAAAAAAATTTCCTCTCACAAGAGTATCGCCCAACCCCGAAGACCATAGTTTAACTGCGGCTGTTCTAGTGGCGTTGCATGGTGATCCCGGGAACCCTCAAGTTGTGTTGACTCAGCGCGCCAATCATCTCAAGAATCATGCGGGTGAGGTCGCCTTTCCCGGAGGAATGTGGGATGCGGTAGATAATCATCTGTTGGATACAGCCCTTAGAGAGGCCCATGAGGAGATCGGTCTGGTGCCGCGTCTGGTGACTCCTGTGGCAACATTGCCCGAGGCATCTCCCAAGAGGCGCAATCTGCTGGTTACGCCCTATGTCGGCCTGGTTGAAAGTCCATTGCAATTGGTGGCGGACCCCAGTGAAATTGCTGCTATATTTGATCTACCTGTAAGGCTGTTACTGGATATAAATCAGTATCAGTATTTTGAAATTAAAAATGAGCATGGTGCGCTCAGATTCCCTTATCTTGCGTATCACGAGTTTAAGATCTGGGGGTTCACCCTAAAAGTATTGGTCGATATGATTAACGCCACATTGGATGCAGGCATTGAGCTTGAATACCCCAGCGATCAGCGCATTAATAAATTAAGACAACGAGGACAGTGATGATTTACCGAATTGGAGAAGATTGCCCAGATATACATGAGACCGCGTTTGTCGCCGACAGCGCGGATGTGATGGGTAAAGTGCTTCTTAAAGAGGGTTCTAGCGTATGGTTCAATACAGTGATTCGAGGTGACTGTGATCTTATTGAAGTGGGTGAGCGCAGCAATATTCAGGATGGCGCTGTACTCCACTGTGATCCGGGCCAACCCTTGATTATTGGTAATGATGTGACTGTTGGACACAATGCCATGATCCATTGCCTAGAGGTAGGTGATCGCACTTTGGTAGGCATCAATGCAGTTATTCTCGATGGTGCTAAAGTGGGTGCAGACTGCATTATCGGCGCCAATACTTTGGTCAAGGCCGGTGCGGTGATTCCGGATGGCTCTCTGGTAGTAGGTTCTCCAGGAAAAGTGGTGCGCGAGAATGACGAGCAGACCAGACAGTTTTTACTCGGCTCCGCAGCTCATTATGTAGAGAAAGGGCAGAAAATGATGGCTGAGCTGGTTGAGGTAAAGCGCTAATGACAGATCAGGCCGTGACATCACCCTGTACATCAATCTGCACACTCAATGATGAGGATGTCTGCGTGGGTTGCTATCGGACCGCGAAAGAGATTCAGGATTGGCGCTACCTCAACAATGATCAGCGCCAAGATGTCCTGGTACTCTGCGGTGAGCGAGGCGGCAGGGTCAACCCATAGGCTTGGGTTGGCTATTCTTCCTCTACTTTTTTCTTCTTAATTCGCGTAACCGCAAACTGTTTGATCACAGTTTCATTGATCTGTTCTGTCTCAAATCGATAACCATTAATCGTAAAACTGACATTGGCATCTGGAATACTTTCCAGTTGCTCAAGGGCTAGGCCATTCAGGGTTTTAGGGCCGTCTTTGGGTAGCTCCCAGCCTGTTGCCTTGTTTATCTCGCGAATTGTGGCTGCGCCGTGAATCAGATAGCTGCCATCATCCCTGCGTATAACCTCTTCAATCTCGTCGGCGGTATTGGTGGTGAAGTCACCGACTATCTCCTCGAGAATATCCTCCAGAGTGACCAGGCCCTGCACCTCTCCATATTCATCTACTACCACGGCAAAGCGGCGACGAGCCTTTTTAAAGTTGAGCAGCTGATTGGTTAATGTCGTACTTTCGGGGATAAAGTAGGGGGTTTCAGAAAAGCGTTTGATCGCATTGTGGGTCACTTTTTCTGAACGCAGCAAGTGATTGGCCTTGCGTGCATGGAAGATACCGACAATATTATTGACGTCCCCTTCATATAGAGGCTGGCGAGTATATTCAGAGGAGACAATACTATTCATCAATTCTTCAATACTGGCTTCCATATTAAGCCCGTTGATCTCGTTGCGTGGAATCATAATATCTTCCACTGTCACTGATTCCAGGTCGAGAATGGCTTTGAGCATTCCCTGATTGCTGTCCGAAATTTTGTGCGCGGAGATATCCACCAGAGACTTTAGCTCTTCCGTGTCCAGACCGTCGTCGCGATCCTTGTTGGGGTCAAAGCCAAGCATAGAGATCACTGCATTGGTTAGCTTGTTTACCATCCACACCAATGGTGACAGTAATTGCAGCAATGGTTTGAGGATATGGCTGGCCTTAAAGGCAAACCACTCCGGATTTTGTGCGGCGATGGTCTTAGGTGTGACCTCAGAAAAAACCAGGACGGTGATGGTCAGCGATGCTGTGGCGACCCAGGGTGCTGCGGCTTCACCAACATAGATTATGGCGAGCATATTGGCGATGATTGCGGCGAGAATATTGACCGCGTTATTGCCAATCAAAATAAGTCCAATCAACCGATCAGGCATGGCCAATAACTTGGCAGCCCGACGCGCACCGGAGCTTTTCTTGCGCTGATGACGCAGGCGATAGCGGTTGAGCGACATCATGCCGGTTTCAGAGCCAGAGAAGAAAGCAGATAGAATAAGCAGAACAAATAATGCTAACCACAGCATTAAGGGGTGAGAATCGTCCAAGAATGTGGACCTCTGAAGTTATGGCCGAATATGTTGGATTAAATTTTGCTTTTTAGCAACCGGCTTTTGCTTATGAAAGAACAAATTCAAGCACGAATTTACTGCCAATAAAGCCCAGTAATATGGCGCTAAAACCTGCCCAGGTCCAACGGATAGCTTTGATGCCACGCCAGCCGCGAGCATGTCGGCCCCAGAGTAGGGTGCTGTAGACAACCCAGGCCAGCAGACTGAACACGACTTTGTGTACCAGCTTCTGGGCAAAAAAGTCATCGTAAAACAGGAATCCGCTGATCAGTGACAATGTCAGCAGAATTTGGCCGGCCCAGATCAGTTCAAACAATAGTACTTCCATGGTCTGTAATGGAGGCAGGGCGCGCATCAGCTGGTTCTGATGTTTATGCTTGAGCTGCCAGTCCTGATATCCAACAAGCAGGGCCTGCAGTGCCGCGATGGCCAGCAAGCTATAGGCCAGAATGGATATTAGGATATGAGCCTGTATATTGAACGACTCCAGCAAAACCAGCGTGCTGTTCAGGCTCATTACCGCTGCGGCCAGACTGATAGCAGAAATAGGGAATAAAAACAGGTAGAGAGTGTGAAGTGGCTTTTTCATACCGCTAATCCACACCAGACTATTGATAACTAGGGCCGAGAGAGCGAAAACTTTGAGCAGGCTGAGATCAAGGCCGCCATCGATAAACAGCAGGCCAACCAGAGTTGCACCATGCAAGCCAATAGCGACTGCAGCCGCGGCCTGAAGAGACCAGTGGTTAAATTGCGGATCCCTGCGTACCTGCGCCAGGAGGTAAACCCAGACCGCCAGATAGATAGCAGTTGCTGAAAATCCTAGTATTGACCCTGTCATCTTATCTAAATCACCCTTTGTTTTACCGGAGTGTGTCATATTCAGCACACAGGGTGAAGAGCGAGGCAAAATTATTGTTATACTGTGCGCCTTAATTTCACCGCTGGATATTAATTACATGGCTATGTTTGAAAGTTTGACTGATCGTCTGTCCCAGAGTCTGAAAAAAATCTCGGGCAAGGCGAGTCTCAGTGAAAAAAACATACAGGAAACCCTTCGTGAAGTCCGTATGGCGCTGCTTGAGGCCGACGTTGCCCTGCCTGTTGTCAAAGATTTTGTCGAACAGGTCAAGGTCCGTGCAGTCGGTACTGAGGTCAGCAGCAGTCTGAATCCCGGCCAGCAATTCCTGAAAATTGTTCAGGCAGAACTGGAAAACGTGATGGGGGAGAAGAATGAATCTCTCAATCTGGCAGCTCAGCCCCCGGCAGTGATTCTAATGGCCGGCTTGCAGGGTGCAGGTAAAACTACCTCGGCAGCCAAGCTGGCGAAATATCTTAAAGAGCGAGAAAAGAAAAAGGTTATGGTGGTTTCTGCGGATGTCTACCGTCCTGCAGCGATTCAGCAGCTCAAAACTCTGGCTGGCGAAGTCAGTGCCGAGTTCTTCCCCAGTGACGCCAGTCAAAAGCCTGTGGATATTGTTAATAGCGCCGTCAGTGCAGCAAAGAAGCAATTTGCCGATGTGCTGATTGTGGATACCGCTGGTCGTCTGGCCGTCGACGAAGAGATGATGGATGAGATAAAACAGGTTCATGGAGCAGCCAAGCCGGTTGAGACATTATTTGTTATCGATGCGATGATTGGTCAGGATGCGGTGAATACCGCCAAAGCATTCAATGAAGCACTGCCTCTTACCGGCGTGGTTTTAACCAAGGTCGATGGTGATGCCCGCGGCGGTGCGGCGCTTTCCGTGCGCCATATTACTGGCAAGCCGATTAAATTCCTTGGTGTGGGTGAAAAAACCGATGCTCTGGAGCCCTTTCATCCTGAGCGTATTGCCTCTCGCATATTGGGTATGGGTGATGTGCTCAGCCTGATCGAAGAGGTTGAGCGCAAGGTTGATAAGCAAAAAGCCGAACGATTGGCGAAAAAGGTCATTAAAGGTAAGGGCTTTGACTTGGAAGATCTGCGGGAACAGCTGCAGCAGATGAAAAATATGGGTGGCATGGCAGGTTTGATGGATAAGTTGCCAGGAATGGGCAATATGGCACAAATGGCCCAGCAGAATGATGTCACCAGCCAATTTGGTAGAATGGAGTGCATTATTGATTCCATGACTCCGAAAGAGCGCGCCAATCCGAACATTCTCAACGGTTCACGCAAAAGACGCATAACCAACGGCTCTGGCACCAGTATTCAAGATCTTAATCGCCTGCTCAAACAGCATAAGCAGATGGGCAAAATGATGAAGAAAATGAAGGGCAAAGGCATGCAAAACATGATGCGCGGTATGGGCGGAATGGCGCCTCCAGGCGGCGGATTACCTCCGGGGGGCTTCCCTAAACTCTAGGTGGAGCCAGCATTGGCTCTGGGCTCGAATTTAGCTGGCATGAAGCGCAGTTAAATAGCTGTAAAAGTAGTTTCCTTTCAATCCCTTTTGACGTAACATACCGCGCCTTTCGAGAGTGTCCCGCTATGTTTCGCGTGGCACCCATTAAAGTGAAGACTGAGAAAGCAGTTAACTAGCATCAGGTTCGGCAATTATGCCGCTTGAACACAGGATTTTAGTAAATGGTAACAATTAGATTGGCTCGTGGTGGCGCTAAGAAACGCCCCTTTTACCACATCACAGTGTCCGATTCGCGCAAAGCACGCGATGCTCGCTATATCGAGCGTATTGGCTTCTTTAACCCAGTGGCCCGCGGTGCTGAAGAGCGTCTGCGTGTAGATCTTGAGCGTGCCTCATACTGGCAGGGTCAAGGCGCACAGGTTAGCGATCGTGTATCAGCACTGCTCAAAGAGGCTGCGAAAGTAGCAGCTTAATACGTTCTGCAGCCCGGGAGTCGTTCTTTGGACACACTTGTAGTAGGGCGGATTACAGCAGTATTTGGTGTGCGCGGATGGGTAAAAGTTTTCTCGTACACCGAGCAGGTAGAGGCAGTATTTGACTACCAGCCCTGGTGGATTGATACAGCGCAAGGTCGACAACAACTGGTTGTCGATGACTGGAAACGTCATGGCGACGGACTCGTTGTGCATATCAAAGGTGTCGATGATCGAGATCTGGCCAGAGCTTGGTGTCAGCAGGACATTTTAGTCGCCAAGACAGAATTGCCGGGGTTGAGTTCAGACGATTTTTATTGGCATCAACTGGTAGGAATGGCAGTAATCAGTCATTTTGAGGGGCAGACAACCCGTTTGGGTGTTGTAAAGTCGCTGCTGGAGACCGGTGCCAATGATGTGTTGGTGATAGGGGGTGATGCTGAAAACATCGATCGCGAAGAGCGGTTAATACCTTACGCAGAGCAGTTTGTGACCAATATAGACCTGCAGACCCAGACCATTGATGTGATTTGGGATCCAGAGTTTTAGGCAGGCATTGCGGAGTAGAGAGGTAAGATGAATGAAAATAGCATTGATCAGCCTTTTCCCAGAAATGTTCGCCGCAGTAACCGACTACGGCATTAGTGGCCGAGCGGTTAAGCAAGGGTTGCTGGAGCTAGCCAGTTTTAACCCGAGAGATTACACCGAAGATCGTCATCAGACGGTAGACGACCGACCCTACGGGGGCGGGCCAGGCATGGTAATGATGATAGAGCCCCTGCGCAGGGCCATCGCAGATGCCAGACAATGGACAGGTCAAGAGCCTCTGGTGGTGTATTTATCGCCCCAGGGTAAGGTTTTGAACCAGGGAGCGGTAAATGATTTTGCCACTCAGCAGTCGATTATATTAATTGCTGGGCGTTATGAAGGAATTGACGAGCGGTTGATTCAGGCTGAAGTCGACGAGGAATGGTCCATTGGGGATTATGTTCTCAGTGGCGGAGAGCTTCCCGCGATGGTGCTGATAGATGCACTGATACGTCAGTTGCCAGGTGCGTTGGGGCACAGTGATTCAGCAGAACAGGATTCCTTCGCTGAAGGCCTCCTGGACTGGCCACAGTACACCCGACCAGAAAGTTATCAGGGTCAGGAAGTGCCGAAAGTACTGTTATCTGGCAACCATGAAAAAATAAGACGTTGGCGTTTGCAGCAATCATTAGTGCGGACCCAACAGAGAAGACCGGAATTGCTGGACCGCCTGAAGCTCAATAAAGAGCAACAGGCTCTACTCAGGGAAGTGAGTAATGCGCTGGCAGATGATGACAAAGGATAATGTTCATCCTCTCTGTCCAGAGCTCTAAATCAGGTGGCACGCCACCAACCAATGAAAATTGAGGAGCATGAAATGAGCAACAAAACATCGATTATTGCTGCGATTGAAAAAGAGCAGATGAGCAAAGAAATCCCGGATTTTAGCCCAGGTGATACAGTTGTAGTTCAGGTTAAAGTAAAAGAGGGCACCCGCGAGCGTCTTCAGGCTTTTGAAGGTGTGGTTATCGCCAAGCGCAACCGCCAGCTGAACTCAGCGTTTACCGTGCGTAAAATTTCAAATGGTATCGGCGTAGAGCGTACCTTCCAGACTTACAGCCCGCTGGTTGATAGTATTGAAGTGAAACGTCGCGGTGCTGTTCGTCGCGCCAAGCTATACTACTTGCGCGAGCGTTCAGGTCGATCTGCACGTATTAAGGAAAAGCTGGGTTAAGCTCAGGCAGCTTCCAGTTAAAAAAAGGCGATCCATTGGGTCGCCTTTTTTATTGGGCGTTTTCTTGACTGCAAGCGAGTTTAGTCTATTCTTAAATTTGCCCAGTGCATAAATGTGACGCAGGTCACAGATTGATGCTAAATAGTGTTGGCAGAGGGTGCTGGCAGAGGCCGTCCGGGGCTGAACCCCTGGTGATAGGCATGGAGAGTGAGTTAACTGGGATTTAATTGCATCAGAACTCTAGCTTGATTCCAGGCGGCCCTCCCACAGGCGCGAAAGTTCTTTTCGCGCTTTGATCAGCACTAGCGCATAAATCCTTTGAGTTTGTTATGCTCCAATGCATTTGTAGTCTCTACCATATTGTGTGTTGCCTTATAAAAGGCCAAACTGCCTGATTCTAAGCTTTGATGGCTAACATGGGCCATGCACATCGGAAGTGAACTCAAGGAATGAAATTATGCACGTTCTTATTGTTGATGATCATGCGTTCGTCTGCGTTGGACTCAAAGCGACATTGCTCGAAGAGTTTGATGATATTGAAGTGACTACCACCAATCATGGTGACAGTGCACTAACCATTTTGGCTCAGAATAAAATAGATCTGGCGATTGTTGATCTGTTTATGCCGGGGGGCGCTGGCGGATTCAATTTTATAGAGATGCTCTGTGAGAGCTATCCTAAACTGCCATTGATTGTTCTATCTGCCTCCGAAAATCCAGCCCATATTCGCAAGTGCCTAGATTTTGGCGTTGCCGGCTTTGTGACCAAGTCAGCACCCAAAGATGCTCTTTTTGAAGCTATTTCAAAAGCACTTATGGGTGAGCGCTATGTACCCCAATCATTGATTGAGTCCATGCCAGAAGTGGCCAGGGTGATTGATGAAGTTGATTCTGGTGCGGATATTGAAATTATTTCCGGATTGCTCACCCAACGACAGATGGATATTTTAGTACTCATTACCCATGGGCGCTCAAACAAACAAATAGCCCGTGAGTTGGACCTCTCAGAAAATACAGTCAAGGTGCATGTTAGTGCGATGTTGAGAGCACTGGGTTTAAGCAATCGGACCCAGGCCGGTATTTTAGGGCAGAAATTGGGGCTCAGTGAATCTCCAGACATTAATAAATAAAAAGCAGGATCAATAAAGTATGAGTAGCAAACTAAAATTTTCTCCCTATCTGCTGTGCCTCCTTGCTCTAGTAAATACCTCAGTGGCTTCCTCCATGATCACTGAAGATGATCTTTTTGGGGAGTTGCATCTGGTTTCCAGTGTGACTCATATGAAGCAACGGGTAGATAAAACGCCGGCTGCTGTAACTATTATTGATCGCAGGACTATTGAAGCTTCTGCAGCCGTAGACGTTATAGATTTATTTCGGTTAGTGCCAGGGTTTCGCGCCTACTATATTAACGCTAACTATCCCGGCGTTACATACCATGCGCTTGGTGACTCAAATCCCCGGCGCCTGGAGGTGAAAGTTGATGGGCGATCTGTCTATGAGTCAATTTTTTCCTCAGTACAATGGACTACCTTTGGTGTTGAGTTAGAAGACATAGACTACATAGAAGTCGTTAGAGGGGCTAATGCTCCTGCTAATGGTAGCAATGCTTTTCTGGCATCCATCAATATAGTGACCAGAGCGCCATTGCTCAATAGTGGCTTAAGTTTGCGCGGCCAGATGGGCAACGATGGTATTCGCAATGGATCTATTGCTTATTCAGGAAAGCTGGGTGAGCTTGATCATCGAACGACTCTGCGCTTCAAGTCCAACGACGGTTTCGATGATTTTTCCGGGCTGTATAAGGGGTCACCACGCCCGGTGTCTCTTGATGACGATGCCGACGCTGTAAGCTTTGGTTTTAGAGGGCTTTGGACACCAAATGCAAAAGACGCTGTCGAACTGCAATTTGGTGTCAATAACAGTGATGTTGGTATTGGCAGACAGGATTATATCCAACGGGAGATTGACTATGACTACCAGCATCTCAATTGGTCGCGTATTAATCCAAATGGCAGCAAATATGAGTTTGTTTATTATCACAACAAATTTGATATTGCTGATGAACAGGATCCACTCACCTTTTATCAGGCATTGACTCTTTTTCCTGAAGGACCGCTACGAGATGCTCTGTCGCTATTGCCCGACAAGCTAATTATTGAACCCCAGAGCAAAGCGGTTTCAGAGCGCTGGGACGCCGAATTAAGGGGTACATTTAGCGCCTGGGATAATATTCGCGGCGTTTATGGGGCTGGTGCAAGACGTGATAGGGTCCGCAGCAATGATCTTTTCGATATGGACGATACAGCCAGTGAAAATTCCTATCGTGGCTATATAAACCTTGAATGGAATGTAGCAGACAGCCTCGCCTTTAATGGTGGTTTGATTACTGAAGTTAGAGACGATGTTAAGGATCTGAACTCCTTTCGCCTCGCAGCCAATTATCAGTTTGCCCCAAGTCAAACATTGAGGTTCGCTTTTAATCAGGGATATAGAGCGCCAACGTTGCTTGAAAGTAATCAGGCAACCTTTGTGCGTTATGACGAAAATCTGGTACTTGACGCTAGCGTACTGTCCGCCGACGACATTGATGCTGAAAGACTATTAAGTTCGGAGATTGGCTATGTGGGGTCTTTTTTGCAGGGTAGTCTAAATGTCGATGTACGCCTGTTTCGTGAGAGCATGTCGTCAGTTATTGACGAGCGGAGGGAACAGTATGCGGATTTCGATGGCCTGCTAAATGTTCGTGATAATACTGATTATGCGGACATCTATGGCTTGGAATGGCAATTGCAATACAGGCCGAATGAGAAGTTTTTTATACATGCTAATTATAGTTTCGTAGATCTAACTCAGATTACCCTTTACAGGTCGACGCCGGAAATAGTCGTAAGAGATACAAGTGGTGATAACCCTCGGCATCTTGGTGCGGTTTTGGTTAATTATGTTACCGAAAGTGATCTTAGTCTGAGCGCAATGCTCAATTACCAATCGACAATTTATCATCGTATTGATGAGGATAATGCAAGCTATGCCCGGCTGGATTTAAAGGCGGCCAAAAGTTGGCAAGTTAAGAATACTCAGGCCCAGCTATCCTTGACAGTACAGAATTTGGGGGGGCAATATCGTGAACGCTATTTTTACAATCAGTTCAAAACCAGGGTTATCCTTGGCATGCAACTGGATTTCTAACCATGAAAATTACCAGACCTGTTAAGCTCGGTTAAAAGCAGCCTAAACTCGACATGAAGTCATCACCGAACATAACTGGGCTAAGCCGTTTGATCCGAGATCAAATGGTTGTGCTCCTGTTATTGTTTGGGGTTTGTAATCTGGCTTTTTCTCAGTCAGCAACAGTGCCCGATCAGGTGACCTTTGTTGTTAGTCGCACATCCGAGGCCTACTCTAAAGTTGTCGCAATGACCAAGGCCGAGTTATCCACCGGCAACTATAACTTTAGCACTGTCCGTCAAGATGCCAACAATGAAATTGATAAGGCCATAGCCAGCGCTGATATTATTGTTACTGTTGGAGCAGGTGCGGCTGCGGAGATTATGGGCCGCAATCTCAAAACCAGACTAATCACATCGCTGATTACTGACAGCGCGTTTACATCTTTAGCAAAAAAATATTACGGCTCGACAAATGCGGCTTTCGCGGCAGGGGTTTCAGTCATCTGTTTAGATCAGCCTGTGAAGCGCAGTATCAGATTGGCCAAAATGTTAATACCTGAGGCGACGGATGCTGGGCTAATGCTAGGCCCATCATCCTATGGAAAGGTGGAGGAATTTTCCAGTCAGATCAATGAGGCAGGCATGGCCTCTACCATGGTCAAATTCTCCGCTGCGGAAAACCCGATTCTTGCGATCGAACCTGTACTCAAAAAAAGCGACGTCTTTATTCCTGTACCTGACAGTCGTTTGATCAATATAGCCACAGCTAAATGGATACTACAGCTAAGTTATAGATACCGGGTTCCGGTGATTGCTTATTCAATGGCCTATCTCAATGGCGGGGCTCTGGCCGCCATTTATTCATCTCCGGAAAATGTGGGTCGCCAGACGGCAGATTTGATCAGACGGGGAAAATTATTTCCCAATGTTGGCGGCAGGCATATACCGGCTTACTTCTCCATTGAGTTCAACAGCTCTGTGGCGGCCTATTTAGATGTGGATTTAAAACCAAAGCAGTTTTACCTGGACAGGTTAAAGGCTGAATAAGATGAGAGTTAAACGATATTTAAATAGTATTCATACCAGATTGTTGGTTACTGGATTGATACCTCTTATGCTGCTTAGCCTGGTGTTGGGCTGGTATATGATTTCAAGTCAGCGTGCGGACTTATTGGACAGCCTGCACAATACCGGCAGAGTTGTGGCAAATCAGATAGCCTCTAATGCAGAGTTTGCTCTCTATTCAGGTAATCAGGACATGCTTGAATCAATGGGCTATGCCGTGCTGGACGTACCCTCTGTGTCCGGGGTGGTTTTTTATAATATAAAAGATACCAAGAGCTTTGTGATAGGTGATATGGATCTTTCGCCTCAGGCTTTGCCTGATACATTGGCCAGAGGTCAGCCCCTTTTAATGGACGGCAATTGGTATTTTTATTCAACAATCGCCATACAGTTGAATACCGTGAATGATTATGAAGAGTCTGCCAGAGCTGAGACACAAACCCTTGGCTGGGTAGTGTTGGCTTTTAATGATCAGGCGCTGTTGCAGAAACAGCGGGACGCAATTTTTGCAGCCCTGCTGGTTATCTCCATGGCACTATTGATGTCGGCCTGGTTATCTATGCGCATTGGCCGCAGTATTTACAGACCTCTCGACGATTTGACTCAGGTTGTTGAGTTGATGGAAGCGGGCAACCTGGACTCATTAAGTGCAGAGGACGGGCCGTTGGAGCTGCGTAAACTTGCCTATGGCATCAACCAGCTGGCCACCAGTGTGCGCCAGTCCAATGTGCGTATGCAGAGCGAAATTGCCCGAGCTACCGCGCAGTTACAGATTACTCTGATAGAGCTGGAAGAGGCCATGGAAGCTCAGGATCAGTTCCTTGCCAGAATGAGTCATGAACTGCGCACCCCATTGACCGCAGTGATCGGGTTTTCTAAGTTATTGTCTTCAGAGTCTGATGACAGTAAGCGCGATGAGCACAGGCGCGTAATCGAACGTTCTTCGACCATGCTACTGACAATGATTGACGATATTCTGGAGTTTTCCAAAGCCCATTCCGGCGGCTTTACTCTGGAGAATATCAACTTTGATCTGATTGAATGGGTCGCAGACCTTATTGCCATTCACCGACCTCGAGCCGAGGAAAAGCATTTAGAGTTCTCCTATGAGATTGATCCGAATGTGCCCGCCAAATTGAGCGGTGACCCGGTGCGGTTGGCTCAGATCATGAGCAACCTTATTAGCAATGCGATTAAATTTACTGACAGCGGATTTGTCAGTGTAAAAATTTCTTGTCTATCCATTGAAGCAGGGGCCGTCAACTTACGATGTTTGGTAGCAGACTCAGGAAAAGGGATTGCTCAGGATAAGATTGGCAGCCTGTTTGATCCATTCGCTCAAGAGGATACATCGATTAATCGCCGCTTTGGTGGAACTGGTCTGGGGCTCTCGATCAGTAAGCGTCTCGCCCAGCGAATGGGTGGTGATGTGAGCATTGATAGTTCGGAAGCCAAGGGCTCTAATATAAGCTTCACCTGCTGTTTGGCAGCTGCAGATGCTGACCAGGAAGCTGCTGTTGAAGCAGGGCAGTTGGCAATTTCTCAGCAAGTCCTGTCCGGGCTGATAATTTTACTGGCTGAAGATAATCCCTTTAATCAAAAACTGATTGTTAGATTGCTCAAGGGCTATGGCGCCACCTGCATGGTTGCCAACAATGGTTTAGAGGCAATTGAGATAGCTGATAAGTTACATGTGGATGTGGTGTTGATGGATCTACATATGCCCGTGGTGGATGGGGTTACCGCCTGTGAAAGTATTATGCAGCAGTCTGGAGAGAGCCCGCCCATTATCGGCTTGACCGCAGATATCACCCAGGCGGAACAGCAGAGAATGCTGTCTGCCGGAGCATTGACGGTACAGCCCAAACCAATCAATGAAATAGATCTGGTCAATGCCATTCTGGAAGCCCTCAGCGACCAGAGGGGCGTCCTCGAGGAGAGCGAGGGAGGGTTGCTTGCCTCAGTCATTCCTGTGGAAGAGCTAAAATCTGCACTCTATGAAAATCTGGACAAGCTTGAGCAGCAGTTAAGCTCCTCCGAGCGCAGCAGTCTGCGTCAGATAATCCACGATCTTATGGGGCTTTGCGGGCTTTATGGCATGTCGGAGCTGCGGGAGTTAGTGCTTGAGTTTAGAGCGACTTACGGCACATTGGATGTGGATGAAAACCTCAAAAAAGTTGCCTTTATTCGCCAGCATATCAGTGACTTTTTTGACGCTTAGCCAGGTTTTTCAGGCCCTCAGCTAACTAATACTTAAGTACTAACTCGTCAGTGTAATTTCTTTCTTTCATTTAATGCCTTAACTTATACCCTAGCATTGACTCCTTGGCATGAAGCTTTAACAGGGACTTTACTGGTAAAAATACACAGACCTACACTGCTGTAAGAAGGTAACACTGATAAACAGGATGTTTGCAGAGCACAGTCGACAGGGAGTTGACTACAAAGGACAGGCGCTCGGTACATCAGTTGTTAGATTTCGTTTGCTACCAGTTGTGCGGTATAGACGACTTGGAAGTCGTGCGCCACGGACGGCGCGAGTCAATCTTTAGATTTAGTGCGGCAACCCCAAGCAATCCTAAGCCTCGATTATTCGAGGCTTTTTTTATGGGCGGTATTTATTGGGCCGGCACTTATCTCAGGCCTGTCGGCAGCGCCAGCGATAATTAGTTGTACTCCCGCCTCAATAGGTCATAGACTGTCTCAAAGAAATAGCCTCCCCGGAAAATATGTCTAAAAAATCCAAGTCATCAGATCCCTTTGCCAGCCGTGAAGCTGCCAATTATTCTCGGCCTATTCCCAGTCGTGAGTTTGTTCTCGATTATCTAAGCGAGAGTGTTGGGCCTCTGACCCATGAAGAGATTTGTGTGGCACTGAATCTCAATGATGATGACCAGCTTGAGGCAATGCGCAGGCGCCTGAGGGCCATGGAGCGAGATGGGCAGGTAGCGCGCAACCGTCGCGGTGGCTACGGCACTCTGGATAAGCTCAACCTGGTTAAAGGCCGAGTGATTGGCCACCCGGAGGGCTATGGCTTTGTCTCACCTTTGTTCAGTGAGGGTCAGGATATTTACCTCTCCAGCGCCCAGATGCGTCGTGTCTTTGATGGCGATATCGTGTTGGTGAGGATAGCGGGATGGGATCGGCGCGGCCGGCCCGATGGCAGCCTTGTGGATGTGGTTGAGCGCAAGACCACACAGCTGGTTGGGCGCTATTTCCTGGAGAGTGGTATCAGTTTTGTGCGCCCGGACAACCCCCGTATCAGCCAAGATATTTTGATTCCCGCAGATCGACTGCTTAAAGCCGAGTCTGGTCAGATTGTGGTGGTCGATATTGTTGAGCCCCCATCCAGGAATAGCCTGCCAATGGGTCATATTGCCGAGGTGCTGGGTGAGCATCTGGATCCAGGGCTGGAGATCGATATGTCGATCCGCAACTATGGTATCCCGCACCAGTGGAATGACGAGGTGATCGCTGAAACTGCGGCGATTCCCGATCAGGTACAGGATAAAGAACTGCGTGTAGATTTGAGAGATACTCCACTCATTACCATTGACGGGGAAGATGCACGGGACTTTGATGATGCGGTTTACTGTGAACCCAAGCCTCGTGGTGGCTGGAGACTAATTGTTGCCATTGCAGATGTCTCCCATTATGTCACTGTGGGCTCTGCTCTGGATGCAGAGGCGTTTGAGCGGGGCAATTCGGTATATTTCCCCAATCATGTGGTGCCCATGCTACCGGAGAAATTGTCCAACGGGCTCTGTTCGTTGAATCCGGCTGAAGATCGACTGTGCATGGTCTGTGAAATGCAGATTAGCCCTGAAGGGGAGATTGGCCGCTATCAGTTTTACGAAGCAGTGATGCATTCTCACGCCAGAATGACCTACACTCAGGTTGCCCACATTCTTGCTGACAAAGAGCAGCAGGAGACCTCCGGTGTGCGCAAGCAGTTCGCCGCCATACTGCCCCAGGTTGATGCGTTGCACGACCTCTACAAGGTACTGCACAGGCGCAGAGCCAAGCGCGGTGCCATTGACTTTGACAGTCAGGAAACCCGTATTCTATTTGATAGTCAGCGCAAGATCAGTCAGATTATTCCAGTAGACCGCACCGAAGCTCACCGGCTGATTGAAGAATGTATGCTCTGCGCCAATGTCTGTTCAGCGCAATTCCTTGAAAAAGCTAAAATTCCTGCACTCTATCGAGTCCATGAGGGGCCCAGTGAAGAGCGCCTGGCGTCGGTACGAGATTTTCTCGGTGAGCTTGGAATTGGCCTTGGGGGAGGTGATGATCCACAGCCTGAGGACTATCAGCGCGTACTGCGCGCAGTTAAAGGTCGCGATGATGCTACAGTGATTCAGTCCGTCATGCTGCGTTCAATGAGTCAGGCTATGTATCAGCCTGAGAACCTCGGACATTTTGGTCTTGCCTTTGAAGCCTACAGTCATTTCACCTCACCTATTCGACGCTACGCGGATTTGCTGGTACACAGAGCGATTCGCAGTCTGATTAGAAGCAAGAAAAAGGTATCTAGTGTGCGCCGCGTTGAAGGCGCAGCTGTGCTTGATACTCAGATTATTTATCCGTATGAATTGGGCCGCCTGGCTGAAGTCGGTGAGCATTTATCAGTCACTGAGCGCCGTGCTGATGAGGCCACCAGAGATGTGGTCAACTGGCTAAAATGTGAATATCTGATGGATCATGTTGGTGAGCAGTATGCCGGTGTGGTGAGTGCCGTCACTGGGTTTGGACTGTTTGTGATGCTCGACGACCTCTATGTTGAGGGGTTGATCCATGTCACCGGGCTGCCTAAAGATTATTATTATCACGAGGCCTCACATCACCGCATGGTGGGAGAGCGCACCGGGCGAATATTCCGTCTGGGTCAAAAACTGCAAGTCAATGTGGTGCGGGTTAATCTGGAAGAGCGCAAAATCGACTTTGAATTGGCGGATAACTCCCCAGCCAAAGTTATGGACAAAGGTAACAAACCTGGCAAGAAAGTGAAGGTCTCGGCCAGGGCGGCTGAGTTGGCCTCTGAGCACGAGAAAAAGCGTAAGAGTCGTGGTAAATCCGCAGCAAAAAAGAAAACTGCCAAAGGTAAAACAGCCTCCAAGCGAGGTAAGGCTGGCGCCAAGAAGAAATCATCGGGAGCTGCCAAGAAGAAGCGCCCAACTGGCCGCTAATTGATGCCGGTGGGTTATTTTAGGTGCGCAGGCAGAATCCGGTTTAACACTTCAGCGATATAGCTTAAAAATAATGTTCCCATGCTGCTTTTGTAGAAGTTGGGGTCGGCATTGCCCACGGCGAGAATGCCGTAGAGATTGTTATAGCGCAGTGGCACGGCGGCCACAGAACCAACCTGCAGCCCCTTTTCCCCAAACAGAAAAGTCATCTCTTCCTCACGCAGCACACCGCACACCGCACGGTTAGAGCTAAGCAATGTATTGACCTGTTCATTGGCCTTTTCAATACTGGCAACCCGAGCCATGGTTTTTGGTAATTCTTTTTTGTCGCCCAGCAATATCAGGCTGTAATAGCTAATGGCAAAATCTTTGCCGAGACTGTCATAGAGAGTCTCTACCATGGCGGGTAGATTTTTGGCTTCCAGTAAATTCAGCACCAGACGCTTGGTTTTTTCAAATAGCAGGTCATTGTCATGGGCTGTTGTCAGCATATTGTCGAGGCGGCCGCGCATTTCTTTATTGCGGTCGCGCATAATACCCACCTGACGTTCCACCAGAGACACCGCGCTACCGGTATTATGGGGCAGCTCAAGCATTTCCAGAATATCTGGATTGTCGTCCAGAAACCCCGGGTTCTGGCTAAGAAATTCTCTTACGATCTCTTCCCTGGAATCAATCTGCTGTTCTTCGCTCATATTCGTACTCGCCCATGAAAAACACTGACTGCTGGCCCAGTCATTAAAAGGGGTTTATTTTCCCCCTGCCATTGGATGTTCAGGTCACCGCCACTGAGCTGAACAGTCACCGAAGAGTCTACCAGTTCCTGCTGTATAGCTGCTACTGCTGCAGCACAGGCCCCAGACCCGCAAGCCTGAGTTTCACCGACGCCGCGCTCAAACACCCGCAACTTAATGGTATTGCGATCGACAATTTGCATAAAACCCACATTCACTCGATTGGGGAATCTGCTGTGACATTCAAGTGCTGGCCCCAGGGTTTCGACTGGTGCAGTATCCACATCGTCGACCTGCAGCAGGGTATGGGGGTTGCCCATGGAGACCGCCGCCACTTGATATGTTTCACCAGCTACGTCAATGTCATAACGAGCAGCTGGCCCCTCAGCTTGAAAGGGGATCTGTGCCGGATCCAGCTGGGGGATGCCCATATCGACCCTGACTAGTTTATTGGCTTCCAGATGCATGGTCATAACGCGGTTTTTGGTTTTAACCAGAATCGGATTTTTGCCGGTTAGCTGGCGATCATAAACATAGCGAGCCAGGCATCGAGCTCCATTGCCGCACTGCTCCACTTCGCCGCCATCCTGATTAAAGATACGGTAGTTGAAGTCTATATCTTCCTCTGTCGGTGGCTCAATAACCAATACTTGATCACAACCAATACCCAAAGTGCGGTTGGCCAGACGTCGAACCATCGACCCGGTAACACGGACATTTTGAGTCACAGCATCAATAACAACGAAGTCGTTGCCTAAGCCATGCATTTTGGTAAATTTCATCAACATATATGGTTGGACCTAGTTACTGTCGGGCAACAGCTGCTCGCCCAGGGTGAGATCTGCAATGGTTTCGCGGGCGCGGATAACATAGGACTGATCGCCATCCACCATAATTTCTGCCGCCCTGGGACGACTATTATAGTTGGAACTCATGACAAAGCCGTAGGCGCCGGCAGAAAAAAGGCAGAGCCGGTCGCCGGCGGCGATAGCCATGGATCGATCCTTAGCCAGAAAATCGCCAGTCTCACAGACAGGGCCTACAACATCATAGGATTTTTCTTCTGCCCGAGCGTTAAGCCCCAGAGGTTGAATATCCATCCAGGCCTGATAAAGAGCCGGACGCAGCATATCGTTCATAGCTGCATCTACAATGGCGAAATTCTTGGCGCCATTGCTCTTGATAAACTGCACCTGCATTAGCAGCACACCTGCATTGGCTGTCAAAGAGCGCCCCGGTTCCATTACCAGGGTCTCATGCCTGCCCTCAAGGCGGGGCAGCAGTTTGGCCATATAGTCAGCAACTGAGGGAGCATCTTCATTTTGATAGCGCACGCCAAGACCGCCACCAATATCTATATGTTGCAGCTGGATGCCGGCATTGTTGAGCTGATCGACCAGTAGCAGCAGGCGATCCATGGCATCAATAAAGGGCTTGATATCGGTTAGCTGGGAGCCAATATGGTAATCCACACCCACTAGATTGATATTATCCATCTGTGCCGCACGCTGGTAGATCTCTGGTGCTAGATTAATATCAATACCAAATTTATTCTCTTTTAACCCGGTTGAGATATAGGGGTGGGTTTTGGCATCAACATCCGGATTAACTCGCATGGACACCGGAGCGATCAAATTCTGCTCAGCTGCAGTGATATTTAATAGTTCGAGCTCGGCCTCTGATTCCACATTAAAACAATGAATGCCCAGCCGCAGCGCGCGAGCCATTTCCGCAGCGGTTTTAGCCACCCCGGAAAAAACGATTTTGCTAGGATCACCACCGGCCAATAGCACTCTCTCCAGCTCGCCAACAGAGACAATATCAAAACCGGCACCCAGATTAGCCAGAGTTTGCAGCACAGCAATATTAGAGTTTGACTTCACTGCGTAACAGATCAAATGATCCCTGTCGCCAAGGGCATTCTTATAGGCCATAAAGTTCTGGCTGAGCGCGTCTTTGCTATAGACATAGCAGGGGGTACCAAATTGATCGGCTACATCATTCAGTGCCACGCCTTCCATGAACAGGCTGTGATTATTTCTGGTAACTGTACTGTGCATAATTTACTGAGATTCTGTATTTGATTGTTGAGTCGCAGTCTCGTCCTGGGGGAGATACAGATCACCTGTATTGCCACAGCTGATAAGGCCGCCGAGCAGCACTGCAGTTAAAAAGATCTGGGTAAGTTGGCGAAGCATAAAGAACCACCGCAAAAGCTCTAAGTATAGCGGCACTGGCAGATCACGACCAAACAATTATACTGCACCGACAATATTTGGAAGCCAGACAATGAATGAAGCCGAGTTTAACCAGATCGTTGATGAGTTAATGTTCTCCATAGAGGAGAGCATAGACCACAGCGGTGCAGATTTAGATTACGAAAACAGCGCCGGAATGCTGACAATTACCTGTGAGGCCAATGGCTCGCAGATCATATTGTCCCGCCAGCCAGCCATGGGTGAAATATGGTTGGCCGCCCGCTCCGGGGGCTTTCACTTTCGCCTGCAGGCAGAGAATGGGGCTGAAGATCTAGCCTGGCGCAATACGGTAACCGCAGAGCCGTTATCCACCATGCTTGCCGAGGCCTGTACTGTGCAGTCCGGAGAGCAGGTTAGCTTCGACTTCTAACCTGCTGCAGAGCCCGGTCAGCGGCAGCTCTTACCTGATCTGGTGCAGTGCCGCCAATATGATTGCGCGCCGCAACTGAGCCTTCCAGAGTCAGTACATCAAAAACATCTTCGGTGATTTGCTCAGAGAACTGCTGTAGCTCTTCAAGGCCCATCTGTGACAGATCTTTATTTTCAGCGATCCCATAGGCCACGGATTTTCCGACAATTTCATGGGAGTCACGGAAGGCGATACCTTTGCCCACCAGGTAGTCTGCCAAATCTGTTGCCGTAGAGAATCCACGGCGCGCAGCTTCGTACATAGAGGCCTTGTTGGTCTCGATCGCAGGGATCATATCGCCAAAGGCGCGCAGGCAGTCACTGACTGTATCAACCGTGTCAAATAGCGGCTCTTTGTCTTCCTGATTATCTTTGTTGTAGGCCAGAGGCTGAGACTTCATCAAGGTTAATAGCGCGATGAGGTAGCCGTTTACACGGCCAGTCTTGCCGCGCACCAGTTCCGGTACATCAGGGTTTTTCTTCTGCGGCATAATCGACGAGCCAGTGCAGAAGCGGTCGGGCAGATTAACAAACTGAAACTGAGCCGAGGTCCACAACACCAGCTCTTCCGACATGCGCGACATATGAGTCATCAGAATACTGGCGAAGGCGCAGAATTCTATGGCGAAATCGCGATCGCTGACAGAGTCCAGAGAGTTTTCTGTAGGCTTGGTAAAGCCCAGTTCAGAGGCGGTAAATTCGCGATTTATCGGATAGGTTGTACCTGCCAGAGCCGCGGCACCCAATGGGCTCTGATTAAGTCTGGCGCGGCAGTCCAGCAGACGACCGTAATCTCTTTCCAGCATTTCATTCCAGGCCAGCAGGTGATGACCAAAGGTCACTGGTTGGGCAGTTTGAAGGTGGGTAAACCCTGGCATAATAGTATCTGCTTCCGCGGCGGCAAGTGCAATCATGCCTTCCTGTAGCTTGCTAAACATTGGTTTGATGGCGTCAATCTGGTCTCGCAACCAGAGGCGGATATCTGTGGCAACCTGATCATTTCTCGACCGCCCGGTATGTAATTTCTTGCCTACAATGCCGATGCGTTCCGTCAGTGCAGCCTCAATATTCATATGCACATCTTCCAGAGCAATTGACCAGTTAAAATTACCAGCCTCAATTTCTGCTGCGATCTGCTGCAAGCCGCTGTTGATAAGTTCTAATTCTTCCGCGGTGAGCACTCCGGTACTGTTAAGCATTTTTGCATGGGCCAATGAGCCCTGAATATCTTGTTGTGCCAGCCTGTGATCAAAACCAACTGATGCAGTAAATCGAGCGACAAATGTATCAACAGGCTCATTAAAACGGCCGCCCCAGGCTTGGTTGGTTTTATCGGCAGGTGGTTTTTTATCGGAGTTGTTCATCTGGGGTTGCTCAGTTAGTGATGGCGGGAGGAATTATAGCTAATACTGGGGGTTGGTGGGTAGAAGTTACCGCTTCCAGCGACCATAATAAGCTCTAAGGAAGAAATATGGCCAAATGGAATGGATGACTATGATAAGGGTATTGATTGTCGATAACGAGCTGTTGGCCGGTATCCGCATTGAACACCTGCTGGTAACAATGAAAAATATCGAGGTTTTGGGGATTGCCTCCACTGGTGCTGATGCCTTGGTGGTTTCTCGGCAGTCGCCCCCGGATATCCTGATTATAAATCTGTCGGTTTCCAACATGGATAAGGTTTGGATTACTGACTTGGTGCATCAGATGGATTTGATGCCTGTGTTGATATTTTGTCCTTCCTTTGATGGCTTCAATCCCATGCCTGAAGTCATATCCAGAAAAGACTCATTCAACATGCGCCTGATCAACTCCGAGGATATGGCCGCATCGATTCTCGGTGCTTGTCGAATGGTCCACAAGCGCCGCAGAGAAGCCAGTGGTGCGCCGCGAACTCACCTTTATGTTTATTCTTATCAAGGTATAGAAAAGATTCCGGTAGCCGAAGTTTTGTTGTTCCGTGCCGCGCATAAATATGTGGTGGCCCATTTGCCGGACCGTACAGTAACGATCAATGATTCTCTTAAGAGTTTAATGACTGAGTTTAGCGGGCTGTTTGTTAAGATCCATCGCAATGCATTGGTGGCAATCAGTGCCATCGATAAACTTGAGCCTGTCGACGATCATATGACGGTGGTTATTAAAGGATTGGATTCGCGGCCCACAGTGAGTCGCCGCCGGGTATCCTATTTGCGTCAATTAATGCCGCTGCTCTGACAAAGACCGCCAAATGGTTGATAATGGCGAGAAATATTTAGCAGCAGGTTTTATTCGTGACTCAAACCCTTCGTATAGCGACAAGAAAAAGCGCTCTGGCGCTCTGGCAGGCAGAATATGTCAAGGCGCAGTTGATTGCCTGTCATCCTGGACTTGAAGTTGAGCTGTTGCCTATGAGTACCAAAGGCGACATATTGCTGGATACTCCATTATCAAAAGTTGGCGGCAAAGGCTTGTTTGTAAAAGAGCTTGAAGTGGCCATGCTTGAAGGCAGGGCAGATATTGCTGTGCACTCAATGAAAGATGTCCCTATGGAATTTCCCGAAGGTCTTGAGTTGGCAGTAATCTGCGAGCGCGAGGACCCATTGGATGCCTTTGTGTCGAATAATTATCAAACGATTGAGCAGTTGCCAGATGGCGCGATAGTAGGCACCTCCAGCCTCCGTCGCCAGTCGCAGATTCAGGCCAGATTTCCGACCCTGCAAATCAAAGAGCTGCGGGGCAATGTCAACACCAGACTGGGCAAGCTGGATAGTGGTGAGTACGACGGTATTATTCTTGCCAGTGCAGGACTGATTCGCTTGCAGATGGAACACAGAATCAGCAGTCGTCTGGCGGCAGAATTATCTCTGCCTGCAGGAGGGCAGGGCGCTGTTGGTATTGAATGTCGCAGTGATAGCCAGGCTGTTCGCGACCTGCTGGCACCGTTGCATCATATTAATACAGCCCATTGTGTGCTGGCTGAACGGGCAGTTAACCGTCATCTACAGGGGGGCTGTCAGGTGCCTATCGCCTGTTTTGCTGAACTGGATGCCGATGGTCAAAATCTGTTTCTGCGCGGTCTGGTGGGCAGTGTCGACGGCACCAATATATTGCGCGCGGAGATTTGTGGTCAGGTAGAAAACGCAGAGCAGCTAGGCGTGCAATTGGCTGAGACGTTACTCGCGGCAGGTGCAGGTGAAATTTTGGCTGAGGTATATGGCAGCTAATCCTCCAGCCAACAAGTCGGTGCTGGTGGTTCGGCCACTGCGCGAACAGGATGCTTTTCTACAGCTTTTGCACAGAGCCGGCATCAGCTATAGCTACAACCCGATTATGCGCATTGTGCCGGTGACAGAGCCCGCAGATGAAGTTGAGCACATCAGAGAGCTAATACTCCAGTTTGCCCAGTTTGATCATGCTATTTTTATTAGCGCCAATGCCGCCGAGCAGGGGATTCAATGGCTGGATCAATACTGGCCCATGTTGCCCGATGTGCAGATGTTTGCCGTGGGTCAGCAGACTGGTGAAATACTTCGCGATTACGGCTGCACTGTACTCTGTCCCGAGCACCAGCAAAATACCGAAGGGCTGCTGGAGGAAATGCCGCAGCTGCAAAGTTTGGACAATCAATCTGTGATTATCTTCCGCGGCGCTGGTGGCCGCACCACATTGGCTGATACTTTGATCAGCAGGGGAGCAACAGTCAGTTACTGTGATCTGTATCGACGGGTTGTTGATCCCCTCAGTCTGGCTCAGGCTCAATCGCAACAGTATCTGTGTCTGGTTGCTCACAGTGGGGAATTGCTACAGGCCATGGGGCCAGCCGCCGCTATTGATGCGCGCCTAGTTGTGCCTAGTGAGCGGGTTGCTGCAATGGGCCGTGAATTGGGCTACAACCATATATCAGTGGCCGATAATGCTCTGCCTGAGTCTATGTTCAGGGCTGTGCAACTGGCACTGGTGTAACCTGAAAAGACATTTTCCAGCAACACAAAATAAGCTAAGCTTTTGCTATTAAAGAGTCAGCAATAGAGGGCAGATCGTGACCGAGAAAACGAAACCGACAGCCAAGCAAGAAACCGCCGAGCAGAGCAAGGCAGCAAAGCCCCAGCCCTCCAGTCAGCAATCCAAGCGGAAATGGCCACTTGCCAAAGTGTTTGGCTGGCTGATTGTTACAGCTTTGTTGATTGCCGCTGTTCTGGCAGTACAGTTTTACTGGCAGCACGACAGAAAAGGCATTCAGGTTCAGCTCACAGATTTGTCTGATGCTATTGGAGCCCTGCAGAAAAACGATAATCGCCATGATGCGCAGCTGATGGAACAGGCTCAGGCCCTGACAGAGTTGGATAAACAGGTGGCTAATTTGCACAGGATTGTCGAAGCTCAGGGCAAACAGGTTCTGGAGCTCAGTTCGACCACCCCTGAAGATCTGATGCTCGCAGAAGCTTTGCACCTGACTCGTCTAGCCAGCAGGCACCTGCAAATCGAGCATAGCAATAAAATCCCACTGGCTCTGTTAGAAGATGCCGACGCTATTTTGCGCCCCATGGAAAATGCAGACCTTGATAAGGTGCGAGATATATTAGCCAGAGATCTCAATGCTGTGGGGCAAGCGGTTAATGTGGATATAGAAGGTGTTTTTCTTGAGCTGGTGGCACTGGCGGACAATATTGAGCGGCTGCCAATGATCAAGCTGGTTTCCACGCCAGAGGAGGTCATTGATGATTCAGAGTCCAAAGAAGTTTCTACTTCTACATTGCTCGACTATCTCGGTGAAAGCCTCAGCCAGCTGGTGCGAATTCGCCAGCATGACCGGCCCGTTGCTCCCCTGATGCTGCCCGGCGACCAGGCCATTGTGCGGCACAATCTTGCTGTGCTATTTCAGCAGACTCAGACTGCAGTGCTGCGCGGACAGCAGAATATTTATAGTTATTGCCTAGATCAGATAGCCAGTGATCTTGGCCAGCACTTTCAGTCAGGTGAGCAGGTGCAGGCTCTGCAACAACGGCTGGATAAGCTTGCCCAGACCCGGATAGTAAGGCAATTACCTCAGATTCAAGACTCAGTCTCAGCCCTTGAGGCGCTGGTGCAACAGCGACACAGCAGTCAACTTACCATCAGTACTGAGGAGGCACAGCCATGAGAAAGCTATTGCTGGTATTAGTGCTGGCATTGCTGGTTGGCGCCACATTGGTGTGGCTTATGCAGAATGGGACAGGCTATGTGCTGATTGGTTTTGCCAATACTAGCGTAGAGATGAGTCTGTGGGTTGCCGGATTGCTGTTAATCCTAATTACCTTTGTACTGCTGTGGTTATTGCTCATAACTCGATGGGTGATCTCCGCAGGGGGATTTAGCCGCTGGTGGAATTCCCGGCGCAATGCCAAACAGCTTGGTAAAACCGCTCAGGGGCTGCTGCTATATGCGGATCAGGATTGGCCCAAAGCCAGCGAAATGCTCGCAAGCTCGGCACAACTGTCATCTATGTCGCAGGTGAATTTATTATTTGCTGCCCAGGCAGCGGCCAATAATCGGGACATTGACAGAGCCAATGAACTCTTGCAGCGCCTAAAAGACAGCCACCCAAAAGCCGAAACAGCCGCAATCAAGGCAGAGATTGAACTGCTGGTGCGCAACCAACAGCTCCCTCAGGCATTGCGGCTAGTACAGACTCTGCATCGCGACAGACCCACTGATACGGGGGTTTTACGGCAGCTGATGGATATTTACTCTGTGCAGCGCGACTGGAACTCAGCCCAGAAGCTACTTAGGGATTTTAAGCATTATGGAGCTCTGCCCAAGCAGGGTGCCGCCGCTGTGGAAATAGAGGTTTATTCAGGTTTGTTCACTGACTTCGTTGCCAGCTCAGATTTAAATAAAACCGAACAGTACAATCAACTGGCCGAACTGTGGGAGCTGGTGCCCAAGGCCCTGCGCAAGACGCCAGAGTTAGTTGCACCCTTTGCCGATGCACTGGCCCAAATCGAGGCCACGGACAAGCTGCTGCCATTGCTCAGCAAGACTCTCAACAACCATTGGCATCCAGATCTTATAGAGCGGTTTGGTACATTGCCGATTGCCACCCCGGAAAAACAGTTGGCGATGGCCGAGAAATGGCTACCCAGCCACAGTGAAGATGCCGACCTGCTGTTGGCTCTGGGCCGCATCTGCAGGCGTCTGGAATTTATGGGCAAGGCCAGGGACTATCTGAGTACTGCTATTACAATCGATCCTCGCCCTCAAATCTATCTTGAGTTAGCCGAGGTGCTGGATATTTTGGGTGAGCCCGACGCCAGTGCTGATATGTATCGGCAGGGCCTTGAGGCCAGGTAGGTAGGCTGTTGATCAAATAAGTTTCTTTTTTAGATCTCTAATAATAAATCGCGCCGGATGCATGGCCAGACGCAAGTCCTGCTCCAGGCCAGAGGTTTCTCCGGCAATGTCACAGGCTAAAATCTCAGCTGTTAAAGGCGCGTAACTGAGCCCCCGCGAACCCATGCCGCAATTGATATAGAGGTTGGGCAGATAGCTGCCAGGCGTTGATACCCGGGCTCGGGCATCGTTGCGCAGAATGGCGTAGTCTTCCATCAGCTGTGGTACATCAGGCACGGCCCCAACAATTGGCAGGTAATCTTTGGTGGTGCATCTATAGTTGGCGCGCCCGGCCATAATATCCACATCTTGCGGTCCTATGGCGCTAGCCAGGCCCATGTCTGTGGCAGACATATGATCGAGATTTACCTGATGATCTTCGCGGCGTACCTGAGTGGTAAAAACCCCTTTATTATAGGTTGCCCCAAAGCTGTGCTGACCATTGTGTTCAGGGGTGATATAGCCAGCGCCACAGATAACGGTTTTAAGGGCGCAGGTTGATGCATTTGCCTGTAGTTCACTAATTTGCCCGCGCAACTGAGTCACAGGCAAAAATCTGGTTTGTTCAAATTGCTCGCAGCCATAGGCATTGGCAATCACCAGGCTTTCACTGGCAAAACAACATTCACCATCAGCCCCTACCAGGCTCCAGCGGCCATCCGCATGCACAATCCGGTCTACATCAGCCTGAATCACCGGTATCTGATGCCGGGCCAATAGTTGCTGGCATATCTGCGCCGGAGGCAGCCAGCCTAGCGCGGGAAAATACAAGCCTGTTTCAGCTTGTAGAGTAATGCCTGACAGCTGGCAGAGTTGCTGGTTATTGCACAGCTGGACCAGATCGGGCTGCTGACTAAACTGCTCTCCAATCAAGTTAAAGTCAGCCTGAGCCCTGTCATTTTCTGGCAGCACAACAATACCGCATTGGCTGCCAAGACCCTGCTGCCAGAAAGGGCTGTAGTAATCAGCTGCCCACTTGATTGCGGCCAGATTAATGCGCGGCAAAAAATCATCCCGCGGGGATAACTTTGGATAGACGATACCCTGACTATTGCCTGATGCTTCGCAGCCAGCAGATTGGTGACGATCAACAATACTGACCTTAAACCCGCGCTTGGCCAGAGCAGCAGCGGCAGTGCAACCGGCAATACCGGCGCCGAGAATAGCGATTTCCCGGGTTGACCTGCCGGTTGGGTTCCCGTTGAGATGCCAGGGATTAGGCATGGTTATGGGCCATCCGAGAGCAGTCCAAACTCTTGCAGAATCTGCTGCGACCATTTTTCGATATAGTCATCTGTGAGATCCAGCTGGTTTTCATCATCCAGGGGCAGGCCAACAAAAAACTGGCCATCTTCAGTCAGCGCTTTCGACGCCTCAAATTGATACCCCTTATTGGGCCAAGCACCCACGGCACTGGCACCCAGATTGACCACTTTTGCCCAGAGATAGCCCAGGGCATCCTGAAACCATTCCGGATAGCCGATCTGATCACCAAGACCATAGACAGCAACCTGCGACTGACTGAGATCAAGGTTATCGATGGCATCCCAGTGGGATTCCCAGTCTTCCTGCAATTCGCCATAGTCCCAGGTGGGAATGCCGAGAATTAAATATTGATAATCTGCCATGAGTTCAATCGGGTCAGAGGCAATATTGTGCAGTATCACCAGCTCGCGGCCACTCAGGCGGTTGATGCTGTCGCGAATCTTTTCTGCGGCCATTTCGGTATAGCAGGTGGAGCTGCCGTAAAACAACCCAATTTCTATGCTCATAATGCACGACCATCCTGAGTTTGCAGGCTACCCTGGAAGCCCAGTTGGCGCCAGGCTTCATAGGCCACAATGGAGACAGTGTTGGACAGATTGAGGCTGCGGCTATCCTTCTGCATGGGCAGGCGCAGTACCTTACCTGGACCGGCCTCATTGCGAATATCCTCTGGCAGGCCTCTGGTTTCGGGGCCAAACAAGAGGCTATCACCGGGCTGATACTGTACTGCGGAATAACAGCTGATTCCTTTGGTGCTGAGTGCATAAATAGTCCCGCTGCCGGCCTGAGCTCTGTAAGCTGCCCAGCTGGCATGGACCTGCAGTGACTGAAACTCCCGGTAGTCGAGACCGGCACGGCGCAGTTTTTTATCATCCAGATCAAAACCCAATGGTTCGATCAGGTGCAATTTGAATCCAGTATTGGCACACAGGCGAATAATATTGCCAGTATTTGGGGGGATCTCTGGTTGGTACAGGACTATATTAAGCATAATTTTTTGTTTCACCGTCTAGCCCTGTATTATCGCATTAAATAGTCGCTCTGTTATAGGCTGAACAACGAGTATCGGTGCGCCGCGCTATGTTTCCATACCCTGTTTTCATAACGGTAAAAATAAAAGGATACGAGAGATGAAGTTAATGATTAGGGCCGTTTTATTGGCATCAGTTTTCTTTTTGGCCGCTACCCAGGCTGATAGTGGGCGCAATCCTGACAATATCGCGCGAGATCAGTATCGCCATCCGATTGAGACTCTGGACTTTTTCGCTATCAGTGAAGATATGACAGTGGTAGAAATTAGCCCCGGCGGCGGGTGGTATACCGAAGTATTAGCTGATCGAATCAAGGGGACATTATATGCAGCCCATGCTAGCCCCGAGACAAAGAGTAGTTATTTTCGCCGCTCACTGACTAATTACAAAAAAATGCTGGCAGCAAATCCTGCTCGTTACAACAATGTTGAGATGCATGTTTTCGAAGCTAATGCCCAGTTGCTGACCACCGCAAATAATACTGCTGATGCTGTGCTGACCTTTAGAAATGTGCATAACTGGATGGGTTCAAATAATGACGCCGCGGCATTTGGTTTATTTTTTAAAGCATTGAAGCCGGGCGGTGTATTGGGGGTGGTTGAGCATCGAGCGAAACCGGGAACCGATCGTGGCACTATGATCAAAAGTGGTTATGTCACTCAGGGTTATGTGATTGAGATTGCCCAGCGAGCTGGATTTGTATTGGAGGCCTCGTCAGAGATTAATGCCAACCCTTTGGATACGACCAAGCATCCTAAAGGCGTTTGGACGCTACCGCCAAATTTAGCTTTGGGAGATGTTGACCGCGAGCAATACCTAGCTATTGGCGAGAGTGATCGTATGACGTTGCGCTTCAGGAAGCCCGCCCAGTGATTGAAATTCCGATTGACCGGCTCAGCGCTGAGGTTCTAAACGCCATTATTGAGGAATTCATACTTCGTGAGGGCACGGATTATGGGGCTCAAGAAGCTGGCATGGACAATAAAGTCGCCCAGGTGCACCGCCAGCTGGCACGGGGAGATGTATTGATCACGTTTGATCCTTCGACAGAAAATTGTACATTGCTGACCAGACATCAATTTCAACGCTACAGCACCGAGGGGGCCGAGCATGACAGTCAGCGTGGTCAAGATAGCCAGGAGAGTTCCGAGCGCCGGAGCCAGGCTTCTGCTTATGAAGATTACTCTCAGGATTTAGGCCAAGATAATGACTAAGGCTACCCTCACCAGCGACAGCCTTGAGCCGAGTGCAGTATTTTCGGCTTGGCAGCAACAACTCAACACTGCACCACAGATCCTGGTGGCACTGAGCGGTGGTCTGGATTCGACGGTGCTGTTGCAGTTGCTAGTGGCGACAGTATCTCCGGGGCGACTATGTGCAGTGCACGTCAATCATGGCCTGTCGGCCAATGCAGATCAGTGGCAGGCTCAGGCTGAGGGTTGCTGCCGCTCCCTGGGCGTGCAGTTACATTGTGAAACGGTTGAGGTTACTCCTGCTGGTGAAGGTATTGAGGCTGCCGCTCGCCATGCCAGATATGCTGTTTTCGAGGGACTGCTGCAAAAAGATGGTTTGCTTTTGCTGGGTCATCATGCTGATGATCAGGTTGAAACATTTCTGTACCAGATGCTGCGTGGTTCTGGTGCTAAGGGGCTGTCCGGCATGCCGGAGCAGAGAGTGCTGGGTCGTGGTCAGCTTATTCGCCCTCTGTTGTCTACCAGCAAAGCCCAGTTAAAGGATTATGCCCTGACGCAAAAGCTCACTTGGTGTGAGGATGAGAGTAATGCCGATGATAGATTTGACCGCAACTATTTGCGCAATCAGGTAGTGCCGGCTATTGCCCAGCGTTGGCCTGATTACCGTCAATCTATCGGTCTATCCGCAGAGCTCAGCTCTGAGTCGGAGCAGCTGGCTGCTGTGCTGGCTGAAGAAGATTTTGCGAGGCTGGCAGGGCGAGAGGAGCGGGCTGGCTGGTCTATCTGTGTTAATCAGCTATTAAAACTGACTGATTTGAGGCAGAGAAATATCCTCCATCACTGGCCCGGCGTCAATAATTTGGCCAAACCGAACAAAACAATAATCGCCCAGATAAAAGACTCCGTGGTCGGCGCTCGAGAGGACGGCGAGCCCGAGGTGGTTTGGCAGTCAACCCGCTGGCGACGCTTTCGCAACAGATTGTACCTGTTGCGCAATGGGTCTGTAGAGCGCCATTCAGAGCAGCCTCATTCAGAACTCGGCTGCGACAGCAACAAGGCGCTGGATAGTTGGTGGAGTGCAGAGGAACCGCTCGAGCTAGCTGATGGCAGCAGTCTGGTTGCTGAAGATGTTGATGGCGCTGGGCTATTAATCCCTCAGGGTCAGCTCTTAACTGTGCGCTATCGTCGTGGTGGCGAGCGCTGCAGACCGGTGGGGCGAGGCCATTCCAACAGCCTCAAGAAATTGCTGCTGGAGTATGAGGTAGAGCCCTGGTGGCGGGACAGAATGCCATTGCTATACATGGGTGAAACTCTGGTTGCGGTGGGTGATTGCTGGATTTGCGAGGGTTGGCAGGCAGCACCTCAACAGCGGGGCAAAAAAATTCATTGGCAGGTCAACTCTTTGTAGATCGCAGTAGAATAGCTACCACCTTTCTGGTAATCTGCTACCCCATCTTGAGTAGGATGGGCGCCGGCCAAAATTAGATCAAAATCTTGGCCAACACCACTTCCAGAGATACATTTTTCCACTCTTTTTGCGATCGTTGCAGGGTCATTATGACGCGTTTTATTTTTGTTACTGGCGGTGTTGTTTCTTCTTTGGGTAAAGGTATTGCAGCGGCTTCGCTTGGTGCTGTGCTCGAAGCCAGAGGTCTTAGTGTCACCATCCTCAAGCTCGACCCCTATCTCAATGTTGATCCTGGCACCATGAGCCCCTACCAGCACGGTGAAGTCTATGTGACTCAGGATGGCGCAGAGACAGATTTGGATCTGGGCCATTACGAGCGTTTTTTGCGTTCTAAAATGACCCAAAACAACAACTTTACCAGTGGCCAGGTCTACGAGACCATATTGCGTCGCGAGCGACGCGGCGATTACCTTGGCGGCACGGTGCAGGTAATTCCCCATGTGACCGATGAAATCAAGCGCCGTGTCTATGCCGGTGCCGGTGATCATGATATTGCCGTGGTCGAAATCGGTGGCACAGTGGGTGATATTGAGTCACAGCCTTTTCTAGAGGCAGTGCGCCAACTAAAAGGCGAGTTGGGCCACCAGCGCGCTCTGTTGCTGCATCTGACTTTGGTTCCCTACATTGCTTCGGCTGGTGAAACTAAAACCAAGCCCACTCAGCACTCGGTGAAAGAGATGCGTTCCCTCGGCCTGCAGCCAGATGTATTGCTGTGCCGTTCTGAGGTCGAGCTTGAAGAAGTGCAGCGCAAAAAGATTTCGCTGTTTACCAATGTTGAAGAGAGGGCTGTTATTCCCGTGATGGATGCTGAGACTATCTATCAGGTACCTCGCATGCTTCATCAATGGGGACTCGACCAATATGTGGTCGAGCGTTTTAATCTGGACAGGCCAGCAGCTGACCTCCAGGAGTGGGATACTGTGGTTGATAATCAGCTCAATTCCCAGGGTGAGGTTGTAATTGCCATGGTTGGCAAATATATGGAACTGCTGGACGCTTACAAGTCATTGACCGAGTCTTTGATTCACGCTGGTATTCACAACAAGACCAAAGTAAAGATTCGCTATGTCGACTCCGAACGACTGGAAGCAGATCATTCTCTGATTGAGGGCGCAGATGCGGTTCTGGTCCCGGGTGGATTCGGCACCAGAGGCACCGAAGGCAAGATATACGCGGTTAAAACCGCTCGCGAGAATAATATTCCATACCTGGGTATCTGTCTGGGTATGCAAATTGCGGTCATTGAATATGCTCGCAATGTGTGTGGTCTGGATGGTGCCAACAGCACTGAGTTTGATCCCCAGACAGCCTATCCGGTGGTCGGGCTGATTGCCGAGTGGATTGATAGCGAGGGCAATAAAGAATCCCGCACTGAAGACTCTGATCTGGGTGGCACCATGCGCCTGGGTGCTCAGGTCTGTCATCTGATGCCCGGCTCTAAAGCTCATGAAATCTATGGCTCAGAGCAGATTGAAGAGCGCCATCGTCACCGCTATGAAGTGAACAATAACTTCCTGCCTCAGATCAAAGAGGCTGGCCTGGTGATTGGTGGTCTGTCCTTCGACAAGACATTGGTGGAGACGGTTGAACTGCCGAACCACCCTTGGTTCTTTGCTAGTCAGTTCCACCCTGAGTTTACCTCCACTCCGAGAGATGGGCATCCGTTGTTTCAGGGCTTTATCAGTGCAGCAACAGCCTATCAGGCTCAGAAATAAGGAGGATCAATCATGGAGTCAGTCAGCATACAGGTCGCAGATATCAATGTTGCCAATGACGCACCCATGGCGCTTTTCGGTGGCATGAATGTGCTGGAGTCTCGGGATATGGCTATGCAGGTTGCAGAGGCCTATGTCGAGATTACTCAAAAGCTGGGTATTCCCTATGTGTTCAAGGCCTCATTTGATAAGGCCAACCGCTCATCAATTCATTCTTTCCGCGGCCCAGGTATCGACGAGGGACTTAAAATCTTTCAGGAGATTAAAAACACCTTTAATATTCCGCTGATCACAGATGTCCATGAAATTGATCAGGCAGCGCCAGTGGCGGAAGTCTGTGACGTGATCCAATTGCCAGCATTTCTCGCCCGTCAGACTGACTTGGTCAAGGCGATGGCAGTGACCGGCGCAGTGATTAATGTAAAAAAACCGCAGTTTCTCAGCCCCGGCCAGATGGGCAATATCGTCGATAAATTCCGCGAATGTGGCAATGACAAAGTGATGCTCTGTGAGCGCGGTGCCTGTATGGGCTACGACAATCTGGTTGTGGATATGCTCGGCTTTAGAACCATGAAAGATGTCAGTGGTGGACTGCCGCTGATTTTTGATGTCACCCATGCATTGCAGTGCCGGGATCCTCTGGGAGCTGCCTCGGGCGGTCGTCGCCATCAGGTCGCTGAACTGGGTCGCGCCGGAATAGCCGTGGGTATCGCCGGTTTATTTCTCGAGGCTCACCCGAATCCTGATCAGGCTCGCTGTGATGGCCCCAGTGCATTGCCACTGGATAAGCTGGAGCCGTTTTTGGCCCAGATGAAAGCCTTTGATGATCTGATGAAGTCCCAGGCAGAACTCAACATTGTCTAGGTAGCCGAGGCTATCTCACTAACAAGATTTTTTAAACCTGTTTTCACAACCACCTTTTAAAGGAGTACCCAGTACATGAGTAACATTGCAGATATTCGAGCTTTCGAAGTTTTGGATTCACGAGGCAACCCTACAGTTCAGGCTGATGTCATTTTGGACAATGGCATAGTGGGTACTGCCTGTGCGCCCTCTGGAGCTTCAACCGGGTCAAGGGAAGCGCTCGAATTGCGGGATGGTGACAAAGGTCGCTATCTGGGCAAAGGTGTACTCAAGGCAGTGGCCAATATCAACGACAGCATCAAAGCGCTACTGGTGGGTGCAGATGTTGCTGACCAGCGCGGGCTGGATAAGGCCATGATTGATGCTGATGGCACCGATAATAAAGCAGTGTTGGGCGCCAATGCCATTCTGGCCGTTTCTCTGGCTGCGGCTAAAGCAGCAGCCCAGGACAAAGGTATGCCTTTATATGCTCATATTGCAGAGTTAAATGGTACTGCCGGACAATACAGCATGCCCGTGCCGATGATGAATATCATCAATGGTGGTGAGCACGCAGATAACAATGTGGATATCCAGGAATTTATGGTGCAGCCAGTGTCTGCCAAAAGCTTCGCTGAAGCATTGCAGGTTGGCGCTGAAATTTTCCATGCATTGAAAAAAGTCCTGAGTGCCAGTGGGCTGAATACTGCAGTTGGTGATGAGGGTGGCTTTGCCCCCAATCTATCGTCCAATGCCGATGCTCTGGCAGTGATCAAAGAAGCCACAGAAGCTGCAGGTTACAAGTTGGGCGAGGATGTGACTCTGGCCCTGGATTGTGCTGCCTCTGAGTTCTACAAGGAAGGACAGTACAACCTGTCCGGTGAAGGTAAAATCTATAGCTCCGAGGGCTTTAGTGACTTTTTGGCAGAACTCTGCGATCAATATCCAATTATCTCTATCGAAGATGGTCTTGATGAGTCGGATTGGGATGGCTGGAAATATCAGACTGAAAAGCTGGGTGACCGAGTGCAGTTGGTTGGGGACGACCTGTTTGTGACCAATACCAGCATTCTAGGCCGCGGCATTGAGCTGGGTGTGGCTAACTCTATTCTGATCAAATTTAATCAGATCGGTACTCTTTCAGAGACTCTGGATGCCATTAATATGGCCAAAGAAGCAGGCTACAGCGTGGTTATTTCCCACCGTTCCGGTGAGACTGAAGATACCACCATTGCTGATCTAGCCGTGGCAACAGCAGCTGGTCAAATTAAGACCGGCTCACTGTGTCGTTCAGACCGGGTTGCCAAGTACAACAGACTGCTGCGTATTGAAGCCGAGCTGGGCAATGCCGCAGCACCCTACCGCGGACGCGAAGAATTTAACGCCTAGGGATCATTGGCGCAAAACCGGCTAAAACGAATAGAATAACAATATGCGTTGGTTGCTGATAATACTGGTTGTACTCTTGCTCGGGCTGCAGACACGTCTGTGGTTCGGCGAGGGCAGTATTGCTCACAAAGAAGAGTTGGATACGCAGCTTCAGAAGCAGCAAGCAAAAAATCAGCAGTTGCTGGAGCGTAATAAACGTATTGCCGAGGAAGTAAAAAGCTTAAAGACCAATCTTGGTTCTATCGAAGAAAAAGCGCGTAAGGATCTGGGTATGATTAAGCAGGGTGAGACGTTTTATCTGGTTATTGATGAAGACAACGGTCTGTTGAACCATGACTGACAGCCAATCAAAATACTGGGGCATTGTGCCTGCCGCCGGCTTGGGCCAGCGCTTTGCCGCTGATATCCCTAAACAATTCCATCATCTCAATGGCACATTGGTTGCGCAGCATACCCTGAGCCGTCTGCTCAGTTTGCCCTTGATTAACGCGATTATTGCACCCTGTGATGTGGGTTCTGGCTACTGGTCAAAGGTTCCGGCCACAGCTGAATGGCGAGTGCGTCTGGTGGCCGGGGGCGCCCAGCGGGCCCATTCGGTACTCAATGGTCTGGTGGCTCTTGAAGAGCTGGCTGCTGAGAATGACTGGGTGCTGGTTCATGATATGGCGAGGCCGTGCATCACAGCGGGAAATATCAGTAAATTAATTGCCGAGGTTGGCGACCATCCTGTGGGTGGTATTCTGGCCGCGCCGATCAATGACACCTTAAAAATTATTGATGCCGATAAAAGTATTGTCAGTACCGTTAATCGCGCCCAGTACCGCGCCGCGCAAACACCGCAGATGTTTCGATTTGGCCTGTTAAAATCATCCATTAAGGCCATGCTCAAGGAGCAGAAATTCCCCACTGACGAGGCTTCAGCAATTGAGTATGCGGGCCTGTCAGCCATGGTTGTAGAGGGTCGACAGGACAATATCAAAATCACCAGACGAGAAGATCTGGCCATTGCTGAAGCTATCATGAAAAATCAGGAGACTGAATAATGCGTATAGGCCATGGCTACGATGTGCATGCTTTTGGTGAGGGCGATGGCCTGGTGCTTGGTGGGGTAAAAATCCCTTATCAGCGCGCATTTATAGCTCATTCAGATGGTGATGTATTAATTCACGCGCTGATTGATAGTTTGCTCGGGGCTATGGCTCTGGGCGATATTGGCCAGCACTTTCCCGATACAGACCCTGCCTATGCAGGCTGTGACAGCCGGACCTTGCTGGTCGCCGTCGCAGCAATCATGAAGGATCAGGGGTACCAGCTGGGCAATGCTGATATCAGTATTATTGCTCAGCACCCAAAGATGGCTCCGCATTTGCAGGCCATGCGCGACAATCTTGCGGCCGACCTGAGCTGTGATATCGGGCAGATTAATATCAAGGCAACCACCACCGAAAAACTCGGTTTCGCAGGCCGTGGAGAAGGTATAGCCTGCCACGCCGTGGCACTGCTGCAGTCTGCCGGAGCCTAGTCTAATCAAGGGCGAGCATTTCGATTTCCATCAATTACCCCGTCTCCATGGCCAGCCATTGGGCCCGGCATTATTTCGCAGCTGCCCGGAAGATTTCCAAGTCGATGAAATTATAGATTTTCAGCCCCGTGGCGAAGGTGAGCATCTGCTGCTGCATATCCGTAAGCGAGACCAAAATAGCCAGTGGGTGGCAGGGTTGTTGGCCGAGTTAGCCGGGATCAAGCGCAATGATATAGGTTTTTGCGGTCTTAAAGACCGTTTTGCGGTGACCACTCAATGGTACAGCCTGCATCTGCCAGGTCAGGATCTGGATATAGCTCAGCTTAAGCATGGAGATTTTGATATTCTTGAGGTCGCCCGCCACCACCGCAAGCTCCGTCGCGGTATGCATCAGGGCAACAGGTTTAGCATATTGCTTCGCGATGTAGGGTTTAGTCAGCAGGCGCTTGATCAGCGGCTCCATGCCATTGACCAGCTGGGGGTGCCCAATTACTTTGCCGAGCAACGCTTTGGCCATGATGGCAATAATCTCCGTGAAGCTCAGTCATTGATTGATAGAGATCAGCTCAAAGGCAATCGCAGGGGCACAGGGCTTTATCTGTCCGCAGCCCGTTCATGGTTATTTAATCTGGTGCTGCAGCGGCGTATTGAGATTAATGGGCTTGCTGAGGGTATCGATGGAGATCAGTCTGCAGCGCTGTGGGGGCGGGGTCGATCCAATGCCAACCGGCAGGTTGCCGAGATTGAATCCGAGGTATTGGCTGAATGGCAGTCATGGTGCTATGCCCTTGAGCATGCGGGGTTAAAGCAGGAGCGTCGGGATCTGATACTGCGACCACAGAATCTTACGGCTGAATGGCCCGCAGAGCAGCAGTTGCGCCTGCAGTTTTCGCTGGATGCAGGTTGTTATGCCACTGCTGTGCTGCGTGAAATAGCGCAATTATTCCGCCCGCAACACAGACCCCTGTGATATATTGTCGAGCAAGCAATAGAGCGGGTCACAGCCAGATTTTGGCAGTATTTTGTGCTCCCCTTTATCTTGGCGCAGCCAGAATACAGCACAGGAGAAAAAGGTGAACTCGATCGAACTAGCCGGAATAGGTATGACCTCTCAGCGCACGCGGGAGAGACTTATTCAGCGCCTTGTCGATCAGGGTATTAGCAGTCAGCCGGTGCTGGATGTTATTAGAATGACCCCCAGACATATTTTTCTCGATGAGGCCCTATCTCATCGCGCCTATGAGGATACAGCCCTGCCGATCGGCTTTTCCCAGACCCTTTCCCAGCCCTATATCGTTGCCCGCATGACTGAGATTCTGCTTAGCGCAGGGCCACTGAAAAAGGTCTTGGAAATTGGCACAGGATCGGGCTATCAAACCACTATCCTTTCTCAGTTGGTGGAGAAAGTCTATACGGTAGAGCGCATTGAGCCTCTGTTGCGCAAAGCCAAAGAGCGTTTTCGCAAGCTGCGCCTCGGCAATATTACTGCGGAGCTTTCCGACGGCAGTTTTGGCTGGGACAAGCACGCCCCCTATGATGGCATTATCACCACGGCGGCGCCCCAGGCTGTGCCAGAGGAGCTATTGCGCCAGATGGCTCCAGACGGGATTCTGGTTATTCCTGTAGGCAACGGCGTTTCCCAGGATTTACGTGTCTTCAGGCGTCAGGGCGACTCTGCTGAATTCAATGAAGAAGTCGTAGAAAAAGTTAAATTTGTGCCACTGCTAGGTGGACTGTCTCGCTAGACGCAGCCTTATTGGGGAGCCGGTATGAATAATCTTGGACATCATTTCTTACTGTTTTTAAAAGGGCTCGCTATGGGGGCTGCAGATGTTGTCCCTGGAGTCTCTGGTGGCACCATTGCCTTTATCAGTGGAATCTATATTGAACTGATCAACAGTATCAAATCTCTCAATATTAAGGCGCTGAAGGTTCTCCGTCATCAGGGTTTGGCTGCTGCCTGGCAGCATATCAATGGCAACTTTTTAGCCGTTTTGCTGGCCGGTGTTTTTACCAGCCTGTTTTCTCTGGCGCAGGTTATGCAGTATCTTCTGGCCCGGTACCCTCTGCCCCTGTGGTCTTTCTTCACTGGATTGATTGTTGGTTCAGTTCTTTATTTGCTGCGCCAGCACCCGCCCAGTCTCGCCGTGGATAAGGGCCTGTTTGTCCTTGGTATAGCGCTTGCCTATGGTCTGTCCATAGCGCCGGCGACTGCGCTTGAAGGTGACCATACCACCATGTTTTTTGCTGGTACTATTGCCCTTTGCGCCATGATTTTGCCCGGTATATCAGGTTCGTTTATTCTGGTATTGCTGGGTCTATACCCGGTTTTCATCGGTGCTATTGCCAATGTTCAGCTGGATATTCTACTGGTGTTTGGCAGCGGCGGTATTCTCGGTTTGATGGCCTTTAGCCGCCTGTTATCCTGGTTGCTGGACAATTACCAGACCATGGTTATAGCCCTGATGTGCGGGTTTCTGGTGGGCAGCCTGAATATTATCTGGCCCTGGAAGCTGGTGACAGAGTCTGTTCTCAGTCATTCAGGCAAGACTATTGTGCTGGCATCGGAAAATTTACTGCCCGGCCAGTTTGCTGAGCTTGTGGATCAGGATCCATTGACGTCCATTTGCATACTGGCCTCCATCTTTGGCTTGCTTTTAGTATTGGGTTTGGAATATGTTGGTAGCAGATATCAACAAGACAATCCATAGGTAGTCTGATTTGCGTTCAGTAGCGTTGCCAATATTGTTACTTCTCAGTCTCGCGATTGGTGGCTGTGCTAACTATTCGGCTCCAGTTATCAGCCTCGATCAGCCCCCCAGTATTCGCATCGTTACCCATCAGGTTGCTCGGGGAGATACCCTCTATTCTATTGCCTGGCGCTATGATCTCGATTTCAGGGAATTAGGTTCTGCCAACGGCTTATATCCGCCCTATGAGCTAAAAACCGGCCAGGTGTTGTCGCTTGATACCTCTTCAGCCAAACCTGTGGCTCGGGCGCGAACATCCTCCGAGGCATCTAATAGATCAAGGCAAAGTGCTTCCAGAACAAGCAGCCCTGCTCAATCTGCGGTAAAAACCGCGGTTTACAGCAAAAATCTGCAATGGCAGTGGCCGGTCGAGGGCAGGGTGGTAGAGGATTACGACCCGAAAAAACTGCGCAAAGGCTTGAGTATCAAGTCAGTTAGCGGGTCCATGGTGCGCCCGGCAGCCCCCGGAATTGTGGTCTATGTCGGGGATGGTTTGCGCGGATATGGTAAGCTGGTTATCATTAAGCATAGTGAAATCCTTCTGAGTGCTTACGCCAATAATGAAAAAATTATGGTAAAAGAGGGACAAAATGTAAAAAATACGGAAATAATCTCAAAATTAGGGTCTAAGGGAACGTTGTATTTTGAAATTCGGGAAGATGGTTCCCCGGTAAATCCAACTATATATATAGACTGATTCTAATCAGGGTTATTTTAAAACAACAAATTTTAACGTCGAGGGGCAAGTAAGTTACAGATTGAAGTAGGGAAATGGGTTAGCGCCAGGACTGGCTGCTAAATACATGGAAGATCGTGCAAAAAGGATGTGAAACGTGATGGATGAAGCGTTTATATTAGATCAGCAGGCTCAGTCCGCTGACAGTCAGGAAGATACCGTAGAAATAAGTCATCAAGTCATTGATGCGACGAGTCTTTACTTAAAAGAAATTGGCTACGCTCCGCTGCTTACCGCAGAGGAAGAGGTTTTCTACGCCCGTAAATTACAACGAGGAAGTGAATCTGCGCGGCACAGGATGATCGAAAGCAATTTGAGGTTGGTGGTTAAAATCTCCAGACGCTATGTCAACCGTGGCCTTGAACTTCTGGATCTGATCGAGGAGGGCAATCTGGGCTTGATGAGAGCCGTGGAAAAATTTGACCCTGAACTGGGTTACAGATTCTCGACCTATGCCACCTGGTGGATCAGGCAGACCATTGAGCGGGCTCTGATGAATCAGACCCGTACCATTCGGCTGCCGGTGCATGTGGTCAAAGAGCTCAATGTCTATCTGCGTGCGTCGCGTAAACTGGCTCAGCGACTGGATCATGCCCCGACCCCCGAAGAAATAGCCGAGGAAGTGGGCAAGCCCGTGGCTGATGTGCTTAAGATACTGAGCCTCAGTGAGCGTATTTCCTCTATTGATGTGCCTGTGGCCGACAAAGAAAAGACATTGGTCGAGACTATTGCCGACGACAATGTGTTTAGTCCCGAGTACCAGCTGGAGGACGAAAACCTGATGTCGGTTCTCAATGAATGGCTTGAACAATTGCCTGAGAAGCAGCGGGAAGTGCTGGTCAGGCGTTTTGGGCTACTCAATCATCAGGAGGAGACTCTTGAGCAGGTGGGCCGCGAGATTGGCCTTACCCGCGAGCGAGTGCGCCAGATACAGGTGGATGCATTGAGGCGTCTCGGTGATGTATTGCGCAAACATGGCTTGAGCAGTGATGTGTTGTTTGCTGATATTCAGGAAAATTACTGAGGTCAAAAAATATCAGGCATAAAAAAACCCAGCTCAGGCTGGGTTTTTTTATGGACCGCTTATTACTCGGCCAGATAGCGCTCTCTGGAGGCCGTTACTTCAGCGCGAGCAGCTTCGGCATCAGCCCATCCCTCTACTTTTACCCACTTTCCTGGCTCAAGTGCTTTGTAGTTCTCAAAGTAATGAGCGATCTGAGCAATCAACAATTCAGGCAGATCAGAAGCTTCCTGCACATGATCATAGAGCTTGGTCAGTTTGCTGTGGGGTACGGCCAAAAGTTTGGCATCAATACCGGATTCATCACTCATATTTAAAACACCAACTACGCGGCTGCGAATCACTGCGCCAGGTACAACTGGGTAGGGAGTCACGACCAGTACATCCAATGGGTCACCATCTTCTGAAAGTGTCTGGGGAACATAACCGTAGTTAGCTGGGTAGAACATGGGAGTAGCGACAAAACGGTCAACAAAAAGCGCGTCGCTGTCTTTGTCTACTTCATATTTGATCGGGTCGTGATTGGCTGGGATTTCGATAATTACATTGATATCGTTGGGCAGATCTTTACCCGCCGGTATGTCGTTGTAGCTCATGTCAAAGATTCCATTAGATTGCGTGACTGTGGAGGTCGCGGATTATAGCCAGTTGATCAAAACTTGACCAGTCTCAATGCGTAAAATCCGCTGTTCTCTACTTCAGCCTGAAGGTAATGGGCAGATTGAGCTCAAAGGAGTCCGCTTTTATCTCTGCAGGTAGCTCTGGGAAGGGAGCTGCCTTTTTGACCGCTTTTAAGGCAGCCTGATTAAGCAGTCTGTATTTTGATTCCTGGGTGGTCACCGTATCCAGCAACTCGCCGGAGCGATCAATAATGACAGCAATTCGCACTGTGCCCTGCTGGTTCTTCTCTGCTGCGCGATTGGGATAGCTGATTGATTTATATATCTGTGCCACCACAAGGGGGGTATAGTCGCGCTGAGCCAGAGCCTCGGCGACATTAAAGTCGATAGCTTCCTCTTCCTGCTCTTCTGAGGGTTCTGTGCCCTCTGCCCTGTCTGCCTCTTCAGACTCGTCTGCCCCCGCAATTTTATCGCCTCCAATGGTTGTCGATTCAGCTGGTTGTTGCTCAGGCGCTGGTGTTGGCGCAACTTCTTCAACTTCAGCCAGTACCTTGGTTTGAGCTGGTTCAGGAGCAGGTTCTGGTGTAGCGGGCAAAACAGGTTTGGGTGGAATCATCCATGATGCGGCAAGCGCAATTCTCTTAGGCTGGGGCTTTACTGTCTCAAGCAATGCCTTTGCCCTGCTGTCGTCGCTATTACCCAGTAGCTGTTCTTTAAATAATGTCGTTGGCGGTATAGGGCCTATCCAGGTGCGCAGCAAAATATTAAATACTTCGCCGGGGTAGTTGGAAATAAGCTCGGTACCATTGAATATCACTGAAGTCCCTTGTTTTGGATCAAACCGGTACTCAATAATATCGCCTTTTTGCGGCGCAGATTTAGGCGCCTGCATCATATCAATCACTTCCTGGGCTGAGCCGGAAAAGCTCTCTCGGTCATTGTTGATCGAAATGCTCTGCATCCACAGATTCAGCCAGCGGCGCTTGGAATAATTGTTGAGCATTTTTACTTCCATGCGCTTGGCACTCTGCTCGAGTTGAATGCTGTTGGCATTGTTGTTCTGGGTATCCAGATACAGGGCGGCGACAAACTGCTGCTTGCCCAGATCTTTGTATATGGCGCTGCCATTAAGTGACAGTTCGGCATTGGCGGTGTTGCACAGGAGCATAACGCCGATTATTGCGAAGCTTATTAAAGAGTAATTTTGCGTGCCTGCCTTCCTCTGTCCTCGATATTGGCTGTGGCTATGGTTATTCATGGGGAGTCATCCTGTCTTGGTTGCTCAATATTCCGCACATAATCTGGGCCGGAATAGTCCTTTCCTTGAATCAATTACCCCTATTGTCAACAGGCATATTGTCACTGCAAGTGTCTCGCGCTGAACTGCTAACTTAGTATACTAAACAGTGCTCTAGATGTGGCCTGAGTCACAGTAAGCAGAGTCAAATGTTAAGTAATTTAAAGCATAAACCGCAGCAAATCGGCTTTATGAATGCCAAAATACTGGTGTGAATATTGATTATTAGTCTACATTTCGGCCAACAGCAGTTCGTCAATTCGAGTAAACTACTGACAGTATTTATGCGTAGTGCTAACTACAATTAAAAAACCTGCTTTTATTAGTTAAAAGGATGTCTCTTTGAACAAAAATGTCCGTATCGCCCTATGGGCAACTCTGGCTATTGTGGTTTGGTTTGGTACTGGCTTGCTGAACAACCCGGATTCCACAGGAACTGAAGTTGAAACTGTCGATAGCCTGACCAAGGTACAGGTCGTCCAGTCAAAGCAACAGCCGTTCAGTCCTACATTGTCGCTGCGGTCTAAAACCAAGGCAAATAGATCAGTCGATGTCCTGGCTCAGGTATCGGGAAAGATTTCAGCGACTCTGATTGAGGAAGGGCGTCCGGTGGCGGCTGGCCAGGGTATCTGTGAGCTCAATGCCGAAGATCGCCCCCTTAGACTAACTCAGGCTCAGGCAGCGCTGGAGAATGCCGAGATAGCTTATCGCGGTGCGCTAAAGCTCAAGGCCGGGGGTTATCAGTCTGCACTGGCCATATCCCAGGCTAAAACTACCTTGGCAACCGCGAGAGCACAGCTCAAGCGCGCGCAACTGGATGTTGCAAATCTACAGATTAAAGCTCCCTTCAATGGCATCGTTGAAAACCGCCCGGTTGAGGTTGGTGACTTTATTGCGCCTGGAAGTCATTGCGCCAGAGTGGTTGAACTCAATCCATTAAAAATTGAGGCGTTGGTGACTGGAGCAGAAATTGGCGACCTGAGTGTTGGCGATGAGGCTATGGTAGTTGTGGCTGGCAAAGAGTATCAGGGAGCAAAGATCTCCTATCTGGCTTATCAGGCCAACCCCATGACTAAGGGCTATAGAGTCGAAGCTAGGATGGACAACCCCGATCATACTCTGCGGGCTGGTATTTCTGCCCAACTCAATATTCAGATTGCCCCAGTGCAAGGGCATCTTGTTGCATCCAGTACTATCCTGCTCAATGATGAGGGCAGTACTGTGATTCGAGTGCTGGACAGCAACCAGATTGTGGAGTCCTACTTGGTGACCGCCGTCGGTGAGTCTGACAATGGAATCTGGGTAACAGGTCTGCCAGAGGAAGTGATACTGGTGACTGTGGGCCAGAATTATATTATCGATGGGGAGCATGTAGAGCCCGTATTTCCCGCCAATAGTGCCAAGCAGTAATCTGAGCTCGATGCCCTTATGAAATTTCTTAGTTTAGTAGTTGACCATTCCAGAGCGACCCTGGCGATAATGATACTTATTGTGCTGGCCGGTGCCGGCTCGCGCTTGTCTATGCCGGTAGAGCTGAATCCTAATGTGACCCTCCCAGTGGTTATGATTATGGTGCGGCACGATGGTATATCCCCTGAGGATGGCGCCAGATTGCTTGTGCGGCCGATTGAGAAAGAGCTAAAGACTCTGGATGGCCTGGAAGAAATAACCGCTACTGCCCAAGAGAGTTTGGTGGTGATCACTGCCGAGTTTGAGGTGGCTGATAATATTAAACAGATTGTCGCAGAGGTGCGTGAAGCCGTTGATCGTGCCAAGGCAGAGTTTCCCCAAGAGACTAAAGAGCCTGTCGTCAATGAACTCAGTCCGAGTCCGGAGCCGACCATTGTGGTCACTTTATCAGGGGACAATGTCACCGAGCGAGAGCTTTATAAAGCGGCTAAGTACTATCAGCGTGAACTGGAAATGTTGCCAGATGTGCTGACTGCTGATGTTTCTGGTGATCGCGATGAAGTGGTTGATGTGGTGGTTGATCCAGCTCAGTTGGAGCGTTACGGCCTGCGCATTGATGAACTGGTGCGCGCGGTCACATTGAATAATCTTCTGATCCCGGCCGGTGAGATGGATGCGGCCCAGGGTCGTTTTGGTATCAAAGTTCCGGCTTTGATTGAAACCGCTGAAGATATTCGCCGTCTCCCGGTACGAAATAATGCAGAGGGCTCTATCACTCTGGGGGATGTGGCATCGGTCAGACGTACATTTAAAGATGCCTCTGGCTACAGTTTTATCAATGGCAAAAAAGGTCTGGCTATCGAGGTGCGCAAGCGACTCAGTGCCAATCTGATCGATACAGTGGATGCCACTCGGGCCACTGTCTCAAAGTCCAGAACTCAGTTCTCGGCTGATATGAATATTGATTATGTATTTGACGCCTCAGTGATGACCAAGCAGATGGTCAATGAGCTCCAGGGTAATATTATTACTGCCATGTGTCTGGTACTGATATTGGTGGTGGCAACTCTGGGTATTAAGTCAGGGTTGTTGGTTGGTTTTGGTATTCCATTCTGTCTGCTGGGCGCCCTGATTATTATCAATGTGCTGGGCTACAGTTTTAACTTTATGGTGATGTTTGGCTTGCTGCTGTCACTGGGTATGCTTATTGATGGCGCCATCGTTGTTGTGGAGTTTGCCAATACTCAGGCCGCCGCTGGTTTGCCCACAAGGGAAGCCTATTTGGCCGCAGTAAAGCGCATGGCGATTCCGGTGATGGCCTCAACTGGCACCACCCTAGCTGCGTTTTTGCCACTGCTGTTCTGGCCCGGGGTTTCCGGTGACTTTATGTCCTATCTGCCGATTACTGTATTTTCAGTATTGGCCTGGTCCCTGACCTATGCCCTTATCTTTGCGCCTACATTGGGAATTGTTCTGGCACGCCGCCGTGGCAAGCAGAAAAAGCTTCCTGAAGATCATCAATCTGAAGAGTCAGCGAAAACCCTTTTCAAGCCACTGCAGGATGCCTATCTGAGGCTGTTGCAACCGGTGATCAAGGCACCTTTTGTGACAGCTATTGTTGCTATGATTATACTTGTGGCTATCTTTAAGCTGTATGGTAAGTTTAATGCCGGTCAGGAATTCTTTGCTGAAATCGAGAGTCAATACGGCATGGCCGAGGTGCGCGCCCAGGGCAATCTGTCTATTGAAGAGCAGCTTGATATCACTATGAAGGTGCAGAATATTGTTGCCGCTGTAGATGGGGTCGATCAGCTCTATGGTTATGGTGCAGGTGGCAGTATGATGGTATTTGGCTCTGATGTCAGCCGCGATAAGATCAGCTCCTTTTTGATTGAGCTTGTTCCCCGGGAAGATCGAGAGCGAGGCAGTCGTGAAGTATTTGAAGAGATTCGCCAGCGTACTCAATCATTGCCCGGTGTCTATGTTACCGCTGCAGAGATGGAGACTGGGCCGCCCACAGGCAAGGATATCCAGATTCAGATTTCCTCGCCCAATCGCCAGCTGATGTACAGGACCACGGCCCGTATCAAGCAGTGGATGGCTGACAATATGGAAGGGGTTAGAGACCTTCAGGATACACTGCCCTTGGCAGGTATTCAGTGGGAGATTAATGTTGATCGCTCACGGGCTGCAATGCTCGGTGTCAATGTGGCTGATGTGGGCAATATGGTTCAGATGATCACTGGTGGAGTGATGATCGGTGAATTCCGGCCAGACGATGCAGATGATGAAGTTGAAATCAGGCTGCGCTTTCCCGAGCAGGATCGCCAGCTCTCATCAATTGACGAACTGCGCATCAATACGCCCAATGGCCCTGTGCCCATCAGCAGCTTTAGTCAGCGTGTGGCCAAACCCAGAGTGGATGCGATCCAGCGTTTTGATATGGTTGAAACGGTGTTTATTCTGGCTAATTCGGAAGAGGGTTATCTGCCGGACAACCAGACCTCAGAAATTGCGGACTGGATAGCACAGCAGGATTTTGACTCCTCGGTGAATATTGCCTTCCGCGGTGCCAATGAGGAGCAAGCCAAGGCGGCTGCCTTCCTGTCCACGGCCTTCTCGCTGGCGATGTCCGTGATGTTGATTATGCTGGTGATGCAGTTTAATAGTTTTTATCAGGCAGGGCTTATTTTGTTCTCCGTGGTGATGTCCACCGCTGGTGTGTTGCTGGGTTTAATAATTTCCCAGGCGACATTCAGTACTATCCTGACCGGTGTAGGTATTGTCGCGCTGGCGGGAATTGTAGTGAATAACAATATTGTTCTGATCGATACCTATAATTTCCTGCGCCGCAGCGATAGCAGCCTGTCGCCAGTAGATGCAGTTTACAATGCAGCCAAGTCCAGATTCCGACCGGTAATGCTAACCAGTATAACCACCATCGTTGGTCTGCTGCCATTGGCCAATGGGCTGAGTATCGATCTCGTTAACCGCAGCTACACTATTGGCGGTATGGTGGCATCCTGGTGGCAGCCTCTGGCGAGCGCCATTGTCAACGGCCTGGTTTTATCCACTGTATTAACCCTGCTGCTGACGCCCGCCATGTTGTTGTTGCCTGAAATCCTGGTCAAGCGTTTGGGCTTCAGAGTCGCAGCTTATCAGTTTGACGACGATGGCGCGGTCTAATTTTTATTCTGTTCCTTTGCCGGAACCCTTTATCTGGACTTAGGGAAAAGGTAGGCCATTGAGAAAGATAATCCACTGTGACTGTGATTGCTTCTATGCCGCAGTGGAGATGCGCGATGATCCCTCCCTGCTTCATCTGCCTATAGCCATTGGCGGCAAGTCTGATCGTCGCGGTGTAATCGCCACCTGTAATTACAAAGCCAGACAGTTCGGTGTTCATTCAGCCATGCCCACAGGCCATGCTCTTAGACTGTGCCCTGATTTGGTAGTGATTCCCGGGACCATGGCTAAGTACCGGGAAGCTGCTCAGCAGATCCGGCAAATCTTTTACCGCTACACAGACAAAGTAGAGCCCCTGTCCCTGGATGAAGCCTATCTGGACGTCACTGACTGCAATGACTGTCAGGGCAGCGCCACATTGATTGCCCAGCAGATTCGCCAGCAAATAGCCGCAGAGGTGGGGGTGACTGCTTCAGCCGGCATAGCACCAAACAAGTTTCTCGCCAAAGTTGCCAGTGATCTCAATAAGCCGGATGGCCAGTTTGTGATCACCCCGGATGATGTCGATGAGTTTGTCGAAAAGCTTGAGGTCAAGCGTATCTTTGGAGTGGGCAAGGTTACCAACGAGAAATTGCGCCGCCTGGGTATTATTACCTGTGGCGATCTACAGCAATGGGACCTGGTTGATCTGGTAGACAAGTTTGGTGTGTTTGGCAAGCGGCTCCATGATCTGAGCTTTGGTCGAGATCAACGGGAGGTCAATGGCAATAGCAGGCGCAAATCACTTAGTGTTGAGCATACCTATTCCGATGATCTGCAAAGTCAGACCGCTTGCATGAAGAAATTACCTGAGTTGCTCATAGAACTGCGCAGCAGGCTGCGTCGTATTGACAGTGATTACCTGGTCACAAAGCAATTTATTAAAATGAAATTTAATGACTTTACTGCCACCACAGTGGAGCGACAAATGTGCTCGGGGCTGCCGGTCGAGAGCTTCGAAGCGCTGTGCCATGAAGCCTGGGAGCGCGGAGGCAAGCCGGTGCGCCTGATGGGAATAGGTGTGCGCTTTGTCGATACCAGTGAGCAGGGCAGGGCCATGCAATTGGAACTGTTTCCCTAAACCATGATTGCTGTATGTGAATGGCTCAGTGATTTTGCTAGACTGGTCGATTGCACAAAACTCCGGAAAGCAATGTGATTAAAGCGTCTAAAAAGTCTATGCGCCGGGAGCTTCGCCGTAAAACGGAGGAGTTCCTGTCTCGAGGTGGCGAGATTAAAAGACATGTTGCTGGTGAGACTGGAGAGCCCACAGATAAACCTAGATCCAGAGCTGTTTTTGTCACCGGGGAGCCCCGTCAGACCAGAACCTACGTCAATGATGTGGTCTCCAATCTGGATAGCCGCAAAAAGAAGAAGACCTCGCAACCAGCTCCCAAGGCCAAAAAGCGCCCGGTAAAAAAGATTATTTACGATGACTTTGGCGAGCCCCTGCGCGAGGTCTGGGCCGAAGAGTAGGGCGATCCAGAATAAAGGGCAGAGGCTAATCCTCTGCCTAGGTAATATCTTCGCCCTTAGCCTGCTTGTCCGCATGATAGCTGGAGCGCACCAATGGTCCACAGGCTGCCTGGGTAAAGCCGATACTCTCTGCATAGGCCGTATACTCGGCAAATTCGTCCGGGTGCACAAAGCGCTCTACGGGTAGGTGATTGACTGAGGGCTGCAGATATTGCCCAACGGTCAACATATCCACATCATGCTCGCGCAGATCGTCCAGGGTGCGCAGCAATTCGTCTTTAGTCTCTCCCAGACCCACCATCAGACCGGACTTGGTCGGCACATTGGGGTTGAGGGCTTTGTACTCTTTAAGCAGCTTCAGGGACCATTCATAGTTAGCGCCCGGGCGAGCTTCCCGATACAGTCTAGGGATGGTTTCCATATTATGGTTAAACACATCAGGTGCGGTGGCAGTGAAAATCTCCAGAGCCGGAGCCATGCGGCCACGGAAGTCCGGCACCAGCACCTCGACTTTGAGATTGGGTGACAGCAGCCGCGCCTCGCGAATACAGTCGGCAAAATGCTGGGCACCGCCGTCGCGAAGATCGTCCCGATCCACCGAAGTGATAACCACATATTTGAGTGCCATCTCCTGAATCGCTTTAGCCAGATTAACTGGCTCTTCGCTATCCAGTGGGTTGGGCTTGCCATGACCCACATCGCAGAATGGGCAGCGTCTGGTACAGATCTCACCCATAATCATAAAGGTCGCAGTGCCGTGGCTAAAACATTCATGCAGATTGGGGCAGGCGGCCTCTTCGCAGACAGTGGCCATCTTGTGGTTACGCAGTATATCTTTAATCTCCTGGACCTTGGGCGAGGCTGAGAGGCGAATACGCATCCATTCAGGTTTGCGCTGAATCGATGCAGTGGGAATCACTTTGACTGGAATACGCTCCACCTTATCGGCACTGCGCAACTTTTCGCCCTGCTGCAGTCGGCGGGTGCGCTTTGGTGGTGTAACAGACTCGGTCATAATGGTTCCTGTAATCTAATTTAAAACAGCATCGCTGTTGTCGGTCTGGTATTTATTATACCCAAGCCCGGTGGCGAGATACTCGACTAATTTTTGGCTCACAGGCTCTATGCCTGGGGGCGATTCAACAAGATCCGCCAGCTGGGTCATGGTGACGCCCAGCCCGCAGGGGTTGATCTGTTGCCAGGGTTGCATATCCATGGCCACATTAAAATTCAAGCCATGATAGCTGCAGCCTTTGCGAATACGCAGGCCCAGAGAGGCAATTTTTTCGCCGCTTTCAATATAGACGCCAGGGGCTTCCCGGCGCGGACTGGCGACGACCTGCCAGACTGCCAATGTGTCCACCAGTGCCTGTTCGATAATATTGACCAGATCGCGAACACCCAGCTTAAGACGTTTTAAATCAACCAGCACATAGGCGGTAATCTGACCCGGACCATGGTAGGTAACCTGGCCGCCGCGATCACTTTTAATCACCGGTATAGCGCCGGGATTGAGAATATATTCTTCTTTACCTGCCTGACCCTGAGTGAACACTGGCTGATGTTCGAGCAGCCAGATTTCGTCGGCACTGGTGCTGCTGCGCTGGTCATTAAAGGCTTTCATGGCAGCAAAACACTGGCTGTATTCCTGCAACCCCAGGTGGCGAACAATCAATGTGGATGCTGGATTTGAAGAGGCCATGGTTGATGTCATGGTTAAAGAACCATTTTGACTCGACTGCTGGTCTTTAAGTCGGTAAAAATCGCGTCAAGCTGGGGCTTTCCAGTGGCCGTTATAATAAGCGTAATAGATTGCCACTTGCCTTTGCTGCTCTCGCGCACGGTTATCTTGCTCTGATCAAATCCCGGGGCATGGATATGCATCACCTGCAATACGTGTTGGTGTAATTCCTCATGGGCATCACCCATAACCTTGATCGGATAGTCACAGGGAAATTCAAGCAGTGGCGCTTCTTGTTCAGTCACAGCAATTGCCTCAAGACATCAAATTGGTAAAAAACAGGATAATCCAGTCAAACAGTCGTGCCATGCTGCCAGATTGCTCGACATCCTGAGCCGCCACCAGAGGCACATCCACCAACACCTCATCATTCAGGCTTACCTGCAGTCGACCCAGTTCCTGGCCTGTGTAGACAGGCGCATCAATCTGTTCGTCGACAAGAATATTGGCGGACAGGTCTTTCTTCGACCCGCGAGGGAACGTCAGGATAATATCATCGCTGATGGTCAGATTAAGGAAGTCCTGCTGGCCATACCAGATCTTGGTATTTTCTTTGATCAGCTCGCCAGCTTTATAGATGGTTCTGGTATCAAAATTACGGAAGCCATAGGACAGCAGCTTTTGCGATTCTCTGGCTCTGGATGCGTCATTGCTGGCACCCAATACCACTGAGATCAAGCGCATATCCCGCCGCTGTGCAGAGGCTACGAGGCAGTAGCCCGCTGCTTTGGTATGGCCTGTCTTTAAACCATCTACACTGGTGTCACGCCACAGCAAGCGGTTGCGATTGGGCTGGTTGATATTATTGTGTTTAAAATATTTCTTGGCGTAAATGCTGTAGTACTTGGGGTGGTCTTGAATAATTGCCCGCGCTATCAGCGATAGATCCCGGGCTGTGGTGAGCATGCCCTCTGCAGGCAGTCCGGTTGCATTCATATAGGTGGTGTCAGACATACCCAGCAATTCAGCCTGGCGGTTCATGGTGTCAGCAAAGGCAATTTCACTGCCGCTGACATGCTCCGCCAGTGCGATGGCAGCATCATTGCCCGACTGGATAATAACGCCGTGCATAAGATCCAGCACTGACACCTTGGTGCGGGGGCTCAAAAACATTGTCGAGCCATCGGTTTTGGCCCCGCCCAGTCGCCAGGCATTGTCACTGATCAGTACTTCCGAGTCTTCGTCTATGCGGCCAGCTTCGATTTCATTGGAGACAATAAACGTGGTCATCATTTTGGCTAGACTGGCCGGAGGGAGTTGCTCGTCGGCATTGTTTTCAGCCAGCACATAGCCAGTGTTGGCATCCACCAGAATCCAAGCTTTGGCCGCCAGTTCCGGTGCTGCGGGAACCAGTTTTTGTGCCTGTGGGGCAGCGATTGTCAGCGCACAGCCAAGGATAATGATTGCAGACTTGATGCATTTTTTAAGCATATTAAATAGACCTGGATTCAGGGTTGAAAATTTGGACGCTAGTTTAACATCACCAGACCGCTTATGCGCGTCCTGCGGTTAATGTCGGAGACAGGAAACAACAACTATTGTTTGACCAGAAAACCAGAGATATTAGCGGATTGTTGCAGCATGCGTTTGATCACCAGCAATTCCATTTTATCCGCCACCGGTCCTATCCATACTTTGAACAGATTATCCCTCTGTTGCACCAGAATAGGCTTGGAGGTATGGGTTCGAACCTGCTTTTGCAGAGCTCGAGCAGCATCTGCATTGTCAAAGGCACCGACCTGCAAATAGCGACCCTGGGTCAGGCTGGGCATAGTGTTTCCCTCAGAGCCCGGGGCCGTAGCTGGCGTAACTACAGACTTGGCCGTGCTCTTTCCCGAGGGATCTATGGCTTCTACCAACACCTCGGTAGTACCTTTGTCAGCAAAGCCCAGCTTTAGCGCAGCTACATAGGAGAGATCAATAATACGGGGCCCATGAAAGGGGCCGCGGTCATTGATGCGCACAATAATCGACCGGTTATTTTCCATGCTGGTCACCCGGGCATAGGTGGGAATAGGCAGGGATTTATGGGCCGCCGTCATGGCGTACATATCATAGATCTCACCATTGGATGTGCGTCGGCCATGAAACTTGCGGCCATACCAGGACGCGATGCCAGTCTCTCGATAGTTTTCACTGCTGGGCAGCACAAAGTAAGTCTTGCCAAACACCTGGTAGGGGCTCTTGTTACCGACTTTGGTAATCGGCTCTACTTTGGGAACTGGGTCGGCAATGGTTCTGGTATCGACTTTTTTACCAGCGCTATCTTTTCGCTCGACTATGGTTGGAGTATAGCCACAGCCAGCGAGCCCTAAACTACCAAGCAGGATAAGGTGCAGTGCGTATCTGGCGAATTTAGCAGTCTGATGTTGAGGCACAGCGGCGACTTCGAATGATTTCACTGAGCTGGTAGACAGCCATCGCGTATTTGGTGCGCGGATTATAGCGACCGATCACATAGAAATTGTGCAGCCCCAACCAGTATTCGTCACCATATTTGGCTTTAAAGCGCATTGGAAATGCGGTGGCCTCCGGGTCGAATGTTTCCACTGGTTTGTAGCCCATGGTGCTGAGCTCGGCAACGGTGTCGGTGGGACGCTTCATTTTATTAAGGCGCTGTTCATCAATGCTGCCAGTAATATGAGCTCTGGTTGCCACTGGCTGGCCGGTTTTCCAGCCATGTTTAATAAAGTAATTGGCCACACTGCCTATGGCATCTGTAGGGTTAGTCCAGATATCGGCAAAGCCGTCGCTGTCAAAATCCACCGCATAGTCGCGATAGCTATTGGGCATAAACTGACCCCAGCCCATGGCGCCAGCATAGGATCCCTTGAGGCTGAGAGGGTCTTGCTTCTGTTCCCGAGCCAGCAGGAATAGATTTTCCAGCTGTATGGTAAAGAACCTCTTTCGCGACTCGCGCTTTTCAATGCTGCTGTAATAGTCAAACGCCAAAGTAGTCAGGGCATCAATGACCTTGTAGCTGCCGGTATTGCGGCCATAGTTGGTTTCAACGCCAATAATGCTGACAATGATTGCAGGATCGACACCAAATTCTTTTTCGGCGCGCTCCAAGGTCTGCCGATTTTCTGCCCAGAACTGCAAACCGCGCTCAGTGCGCAGGTCCGAGATAAAGTGTTTGCGGTACTCATACCAGGGTTTTACCTTTTCCGCGGGCCTACTCATGGCTTTAACAATAGATTTCTGATGCTCGGCATAGGACAGCCAGGCCAAGATCTGCTGGCGATCAAACTGATGCTTGTTGACCATGGTATCGACAAAGGCAGCGGCCTCTGGATGTTCAGAATAGTCCGCAATAGAGAGGGCGGGCAGCAGGCTGATCCAGGCTGCAATAAAGAATTTAATAGTTTGTTTCAAAGCTCAATCCTAATCCGTTTGGGCTCGGTGCTGATGGCCATTAGAATACCAAAACCGAGAAAGAGAGTCACAATCGCAGTGCCTCCGTAGCTGATTAAAGGCAATGGTACACCAACTACGGGCAGTATCCCCGATACCATGCTCATATTTACAAAAACATAGATAAAAAATGTCAGACTCAGACTGCCGGCTATGAGTCGGCCAAATTGGGATTGCGAGTTGAGGGCAATAACCATGCAGCGACCGATCAGTAGCAGGTAGGCTGCGCAGAGTGTGAGCACCCCGATGAGGCCAAATTCTTCAGCCAGTACCGCGATAATAAAATCTGTATGGCTCTCCGGCAAAAAGTTAAGCTGTGACTGAGTGCCCAGAGTCCAGCCTTTGCCATTCAACCCCCCTGAGCCTATGGCGGTGGTTGACTGGATAATATTCCAGCCTGCTCCCAGCTTGTCATCTTCAGGGGACAGCAATGTCAGCACCCGCTGTTTCTGATAGTCGCGCATAACAAAAAACCACAGACTGGGAATCGCCGCTAGGGCCATTAAAAAGGCGCTGATCAGATAGCGTTTGCGCAGCCCGGCCAAAAACAGCACAAAACAACCTGAGGCAAAAATAAGAATTGCTGTACCCAGATCTGGCTGTTTAACAATGAGTAATACTGGCATAAGAATCAGGGCAAGAGTCGCCAGTATATGGGTGAATCTGGGTGGAATATAACGCTTGCCCAGATAGGCGGACACCATCATAGGGACAGCAACCTTCATCAATTCAGAGGGTTGAAACCGCGTCAGGCCCAGATCCAGCCAGCGCTGAGCCCCTTTGGCACCTACCCCAAAAAACAGTACCACAACCAGAGAAATCAGCCCGATACAGTAGAACAGCACTGCCCAGCGCTCCCAGAAACGCACCGGAAACTGAGCCACCACCACCATGGCTGCAAACCCGGCGAGCATAAACAGTGCCTGGCGCTTAACATAGAAAAGACTCTGGCCACTGGCGCTGTATAGCACTAACAGTCCGCCTATACAGAGTGCGATCAGGATCATCAGCAGGGGAATATCCATGTGCAGGGAACGGCCATGGCGGCGCTCTCCCCCCGGGCTTTGCATACGGCGAACAAAATCATTTGTATACATCTAAGGCACCACCATTAATTATTCGCAATGATTTGGCTTTGTTTGCTTTTTGATTTCATGTATTCATCAATAACCAGACGCGCAATTGGCGCTGCAGCAGAGCTGCCATGCTCGCCATTTTCTACAATAAGCCCCACTGCTATCTGTGGGTCATCCATCGGCGCGAAGGCAACAAACAGGGCGTGATCCCACTGACTCTTATCAATTTTGGAGCTGTCATATTCGTCTTCCGCACTGATACTGATCACCTGAGCTGTACCAGTTTTGCCCGCAATCTCATAGTTGAGGCCATTGCTGATGCCTTTGGCCGTCCCCCTGGGTGAATGAACCACATCGCGCATAGCCTTGTGCACATAGTCCCAATATTCATCGGACATATTAATGGATTCTCGAACCTCAACAGGCTGGGTGGCAACGCCGTCTATGGATTTGACCAGCTGCGGCTTAAGTAACTTGCCCTTGGATGCAATGCGCGCAGACATCACTGCTAATTGCAGCGGTGTGGTGAGCATAAAGCCCTGACCGATACTGACATTGATAGTGTCGCCATTAAACCAGGCCTCTTGCTTCGCGCCCTGTTTCCACTCTCTGGAGGGCATAATGCCGGGGCGTTCGCCGGGCATATCAATACCTGTAAGATTGCCTAGACCAAACATTTCACTGTAGCTGGATAGCAGGTCGATACCGGTCTTAACGCTCATTTTATAAAAGAATACATCGCAAGATTCAATAATAGCTTTGGCTAGATCGACGCCCTTGCCATGGCCACCGCGTTTAGAGTTGTGATCGCGCCAGGGCCGTTCAATGCCTTCCATAAAGAAGTAGCCCGGATCCTCAATACTGTAATCCATGCTGATGCTGTTGTTGTGCAGACCAATCAAACCAAATAATGGTTTGATGGTTGAGCCTGGTGGATACTGGCCGCGGATGGCGCGGTCAAACAATGGCCGGTCTGAAGACTGCAGCAGCTGGTCGTAATTGGTCTGACTGATACCGGAGACAAACAGGTTGGGGTCATAGCTGGGGGCGCTGACCATACTGAGAATGCCCCCGGTTTTAATGTCGATGGCCACCAGAGCGCCGCGGTCATCTTTAAATGCTTTGTGGGCAACCCTTTGCAGATTACTATCCAAATGCACGGTGAGGTTGGTACCAGGCAGCGGGCTAACATTTTCCAGAATCCGCATCACCCGGCCTCGGGCATTGGTTTCCACATGCTCGGTACCCACAGCACCCAACAAGCGATCTTCGTAATATTTCTCCAGACCAATTTTGCCGATACTGTCGGTGCCACTGTAGGCCACTGAATCTATCTGCTGACTTTCGCGCTCATTAATGCGGCCCACATAGCCGATAACATGGGCGAATAGTTCTCCGTTGGGGTAAAACCTGGTTAGGCGAGCGGTGACTTCGGCGCCGTCGAGGCGATAGCTGTTTACTGCCAGAATACCTCTCTCTTGCTCGGAGAGATTAAATCTAAGTGGCGTGTGCTCATAGGGTTTGCGTCGTTTCAGGCGTTTTTCAAAGCGCTCGATATCATCGCTGGAGATATCAATCAGTGATGAGATCTGCAGCAGCAGCTGCTCGAGATCCTCGGAGCGTTCGCGAATAATACTGAGGCTGTAGGAGGGGCGATTATCCGCCAGTAATTCTCCATTGCGATCATAGATAAGCCCTCTGGATGGAGCCGCTGGTCTAACATGGACGCGATTATTGTCGGAATGAGTGGCAAAGTCCTGATGCCGGGTAACCTGCAAATCGAAATAGCGATAGAGAACAATGGACGTTAATACAATGGCTGCCAGCCCTGCAATTAATAGCCTGCCGGTAAAGATTCTGCGGTCTCTGGCGGGGTCTGAAAAGGCAGCATCATTTATCATTTAGGTTATCCAGTCATCTAACTGCGATGATAAGGGTGATTGGCATTAATCGTCCATGCCCTGTACAGCTGCTCCATAACCACAATTCGCACCAGCGGGTGGGGCAATGTCAGATCAGATAGCGACCAGCGCATGTTAGCTCGCGCCAGACATTGCTGTGACAGACCATCTGGCCCGCCCACTAGCAGACAGATATCCCGACCATTCATTTGCCAGTTGCCCAACTGCTGTGCAAGCTTTTCCGTGCTCATTGGCTTGCCCAGTACATCCAGTGCGACAACAAAATCATGCTCTCCAATCGCTTTTAAAATACCCTGGCTCTCAGCCTCAATGGCTTTTGCCGCAGGCTGATTTTTGCCCCTTGAGCCCAGGGGTATCTCTATTGACTGCACCCGCAGTTCCGGCGGCATACGCTTGCCGTATTCATTGCAACCGGCTTCTACCCAGTCCGGCATGCGCGTGCCAACAGCCAATAGTTTAAGTTTCATTGCTTTTACTACTGATCGTTCTCAGGAACGCCCAGTGTGACATCATTTTCTCCGGAGCCATCTTCAAGCAAATCACCGGGGCGCATGGTCCAGAGGCGCTCAAGATCATAAAATTCACGGGTTGCCGGAAGCATAATATGGACAATTACATCACCAAAATCCACCAGTATCCACTCGCAGGTATCATCACCCTCAACACCGATCAAGCTATAGCCAGCCTCTTTTGCATCCACCACCACGCTGTTGGCAAGAGACTTGACCTGGCGATTGGAGTTGCCGCTGGCGACAATCATGGTATCCATCATGCCAGTGAGTTCGCGCACATCAATATCCATGATATCTGTGGCTTTAATCTCTTCAAGGGCGTTAATAACTATATCTTTCAAAGGTTGCGTCATGGCAATTGGTTACTCGTATAAATGATGTTGCTGAATGTACTCGACCACTGTGTCAGGGGTCATAAAGTTAATGCTTTTACCCTGTGCTATCTTTTCGCGAATACCAGTGGAGGAAATATCCAACATGGTTAAATCGCAAAAATACAGGTTGCCCGCGGGCCGTTGCTGCATGGTATCTAAATCATCGCAGCGGTGCTGCGCAATCCAGTCTGCTACTGGCCCGGATTGCGGCTGCTCCGTATTAGGTCTGGACGAGACCACAATATGACAGTGCAGCAAGAGCTCCTGCCAACGCTGCCAGGTATTAATTTTTATCAGCGCGTCCATGCCAATACAGAAAAATAAGGGCTCTGTGTCGCCCATCTGCTGGCGCACCAAGGCCAGTGTATCAATGCTGTAACTGGGTGCAGCCCGATGTAACTCCATATCATCTGCAACCAGCATTGACTGGTTGGCTGTAGCAGTGGTCAACATGGCCAGTCGCTGCTCTGCACTGGCCTGGGGTTCTCCACGGTGGGGCGGAAAGGCACAGGGCAGCAATCTTAGATGATCCACCTGTAACAGTTCGGCCAGCTCTGTGGCAATCCGCAAATGGCCAATATGGACGGGATTAAACGTGCCACCAAACAGAGCCACTGCCATATTATTGACGGATCTGCCCATCGCCAAACACCACCCATTTCTGGCTGGTCAGACCTTCCAGGCCCACTGGGCCTCGAGCATGGATTTTGTCGGTGGAGATACCAATCTCGGCACCCAGACCATATTCAAAACCATCGGCAAAACGGGTTGAAGCATTAATCATTACCGAGCTGGAATCGACCTCGGCAATAAAGCGTCGGCCGCGGTTAAAGTCTTCAGTAACAATAGACTCAGTGTGTTGGGAGCTGTGTGTGTTGATATGTTCAATGGCTTCATCCAACCCGGAGACAATTTTGATCGACAATATAGGGGCCAGGTACTCTTCGCCCCAGTCCTCCTCAGTGGCCTCAATAATCGTCTCGAGAATAGCCCGGGACTTGCCGCAGCCGCGCAGCTCCACATTTTTCTCAGCATAGATCTTTGCCAGCTCAGGCAAAAAATTGTTCGCCACAGGCTCGGCAATCAGCAGTGACTCCATGGCATTGCATACGCCATAGCGATGGGTCTTGGAGTTGTCGGCAATAGCCAGCGCTTTTTTCAAGTCGGCGCGATCATCCACATACAGGTGACAGTTGCCATCAAGATGTTTAATCACGGGCACTCTGGCGTCGCTGCTGATGCGCTCAATCAAACCCTTGCCACCCCGGGGCACAATGACGTCCACATAGTCGGACATGGTAATCAGCTCACCCACCGCAGCGCGGTCAGTGGTATTGATCACCTGAACAGCGGTTTCAGGAAGACCAGCATCCGCTAAACCATTGGCAATGCAGGCGGCAATCGCCTGGTTTGACAGAATTGCCTCGCTGCCACCGCGCAAAATAGTGGCATTGCCAGATTTAAGACACAGGCTGGCGGCGTCTATGGTCACATTGGGGCGGGACTCATAAATAATGCCAATGACACCCAGTGGAACACGCATTTTGCCCAGTTGAATGCCACTGGGACGAAAGCCCATATCGGTGATTTCACCAATAGGATCTTGCAGGGCGGCAACCTGATTAAGGCCCTCAATCATGCCGTCAATGCGCTCATCATTGAGCTCCAGACGATCCAGTAGCGCGGCGTCCAGATTGTTGCTGCGGCCATTTTCCATATCCACAGCATTGGCGGCTAAAAGATTGTGGCGACCATCGTTCAACCTGCTGGCAATAGCCAGCAGTGCATTGTTTTTGATTGCAGTACCGGCACGGGCAAGAACTCGAGAAGACTCTCGAGCCGCTATACCAAGGTCCTGCATATAGGCTGTAATATCCATAGATAAATCTTAACTGTTCACAGAGCCTGATCAACAATTATCAAGCGATTAAAAAAGCGCCATTATACGGCCTGTGCAGGCATAATTCCCTATTTTCAGTGGTATACAGTCATTTTCCGCGACAGGTGCGTATAGAGGATTACCAATAGCGAAGGAATATCCCCTGAATAGCTTTATTTCACTGCTGCAAAGCTACCCAGATTGGCTGGTATTAACCGGTGCCGGAGTCAGTGCTGAATCTGGTGTGCCTACCTATCGCGATAGCGAGGGACAGTGGCAGCGCAAGCAACCAGTAACCCACCAGGAGTTTATGGCAGACCATAGCTCAAGGCAGCGGTTTTGGTCGCGCAATATGGTGGGTTGGCGCTTTATGGTCGAGGCCCAGCCCAATGACGCCCATCAGGCACTGGTGCAACTGGAGCAGCTGGGGGTGGTTTCCTGTCTGGTCACGCAAAATGTCGATGGTCTGCACCAGCGCGCCGGCAGCCGCAATGTTATAGACCTCCATGGCCGCGTCGATACATTGTCCTGCATGACATGTGGCATTCAGTATCCCAGGGCACCATTGCAGCTCTGGCTGGAGAATCACAACCCTGAATATGCCTTGCTGGCAGGGGGCATAGCCCCGGATGGGGATGCGGATATAGATCATCTGGACTATTCCACCATGAAGATTCCCCACTGCCAACATTGCCGCGGTATTATCAAGCCAAATGCTGTGTTTTATGGCGACTCAATCCCCAAGCAGCGGGTGATGCAGGCCGAGCAGGCGATGCAGAGCGCGGCAGGATTACTGGTTGTAGGTTCTTCATTGATGACGTATTCGGGCTACCGTTTTTGCCTCTGGGCCCAGCGCCAGGGCAAGCCGATACTGCTGTTAAATGATGGCAAAACCAGAGCAGACGAGATGGCTACCGCCAGAATGGGTGGATCCTGTTCAACTGTATTGCAAAGCTGGTTGGGTGATTTGGGGTAAAGCGGGGCGATTACCCGATTTTAAAGATACTTGCTCACCACATCCGCCAGGGCCTTAAGGTGCGCCGGATCGTCATTCAAGCAGGGAATATAGTGAAAATGCTCGCCGCCATGCTCAATAAAGCTCTCCCGTGCTTCCATATTGATCTCCTCAATGGTCTCAAGACAGTCAGAGGAGAACCCCGGGCAAATCACCGCCACATGCTTGACTCCATCAGCGGGCATGGCTTCGAGGGTTTTGTCTGTATAGGGCTGTAGCCAGGGTTCACGACCAAAGCGCGACTGGAACGTGGTAATGACTTGGTCTTCCTCCCAACCTAACCGCTCGCGCACCAACCTAGTGGTCTGGTGGCAGAAGCAATGGTATGGATCGCCTTTATTAAGGTATTTCTGCGGCGTGCCATGGTAGGAAAACATCAGCTTATCGGGCTGGCCATGCTTAGCGACATGCTTGCGAATAGTGCCACACAGGGCATCGATATAAAGTTTGGACTGCTGATAGCCACCAATAAAATGCAACTCCGGCACCCAGCGGGTTTTGGTAAATGTCTGGGCTACCGCATCAAAGGTGGAACCAGTGGTGGCACCGGAATACTGGGGGTATAGCGGCAGCACAGTAATATCACGCACATTCTGCGCAGTTAACTCAGCAATGGCTGACTCCATAGAGGGGTTGCCGTAGCGCATCCCCAGTACCACAGGCACATCGCGCTTAAACTTTTTATCGAGAATCTTCTTTACCCCGGCAACCTGATTGGTGCTGTGTACCATCAATGGCGAACCACCTTCAGACCAGACGCTGGCATACAGCTTGGCCGAGCGGCGCGGGCGAATACGCAGGATAATCAGGTTGAGAATCATCCACCATAGCAAGCGCGGCACTTCAACAACCCTTGGGTCACTGAGAAATTCTTTCAAATAGCGACGCAGTTCAGCCGTTTTGGGAGCGTCGGGAGTGCCCAGGTTGCACAGCAGTACACCAGTTTGAGGCGAGGGGCCTTTGTGGTCGTAATCTGTCTGGCCTTGGTACTTCATGGAACTGCTCCTGAAAATGCGGTTGGGCGAATAGGGCCAGACAATACTGCACCGGCCCTGAATCACCAAATGTTTATTGGCTGCTATGGCAGATCTATACGCCGCAAAGAAGTGCCTAGATTGTCTTTGAGCTTCAGTTGCCGCCCGATGGACATTGACAGCACAGGCGGTCTAGATAAAAGCTGACCCCTAACCTCGGCAAGGCTATAATGCGCGACTTTTAACGGCAGTCAGAAAAATCATGAGTCAATCAGCCTCAGACCGGCGCACCTTTGCGATTATCTCCCACCCGGATGCGGGTAAAACCACTATCACTGAGAAGCTGCTGCTGCTCGGCAATCTGATTCAGGTGGCGGGTACAGTCAAGGGCCGTAAAAGCGATCGTCATGCTACTTCTGACTGGATGGCCATGGAGAAAGAGCGGGGCATCTCGGTCACCTCGTCTGTGATGCAGTTTCCCTACAACGACTGTATGGTTAACCTGCTGGATACCCCTGGTCACGAAGACTTCTCTGAGGATACTTACCGCACCCTGACCGCGGTGGATTCATCCCTGATGGTGATTGATGGCGCCAAGGGCGTGGAAGATCGCACCATTAAACTGATGGATGTCTGTCGCCTGCGGGATACGCCAATTCTGTCCTTTGTTAATAAAATGGACCGAGATATTCGCGATCCCATCGATTTGCTGGATGAAATTGAAGAGGTGCTTAAAATTAAAGCAGCACCGATCAACTGGCCGATTGGTATGGGCCGTGAGTTTCGCGGTGTGTACAATTTTTATACGGATACCATCCATGTCTATGTGCAGGGTAAGGGTCACACATTGATGGATGATATTCAGGTTAAAGGTCTCGAGTCACCAGAGGCTCGAGAAGCGCTGGGTGACTATGCCGATGATGTGCTTGAAGAGCTGGAGCTGGTAAAAGGCGCCACCAATCTGTTTGATATGGACGAATTTCTGTCCGGCAAACTAGCCCCGGTATTTTTTGGTACTGCGCTGGGTAACTTTGGTATCCGCGAAATGCTGAATGACTTTGTGCGCTGGGCCCCTGCCCCGCAGCCCCGCCAGACATTAGAGCGGGAAGTGACGGCCAGTGAGGATAAATTCAGCGGCTTTGTGTTTAAGATCCAGGCCAATATGGACCCAAAACACAGGGACCGCATTGCCTTTATGCGTATCTGCTCTGGCAAATACAGCAAAGGCATGAAAATGAAGCACGTACGCACCGGCAAAGATGTGCGTATCTCTGATGCTTTTAGTTTTAAAGCCGGTGAGCGTATTTCCGTGGAAGAGGCAGTCGCCGGAGATATTATTGGTCTGCACAACCATGGCTCCATTCAGATTGGCGATACTTTTACCGAGGGTGAAGCACTCAAATTCAGCGGTATTCCGCATTTTGCACCGGAGCTATTTAAGCGTATACGCTTAAAAGATCCGCTACGAGCCAAGCAGCTGCAAAATGGCATTCGCCAGCTGTCGGAAGAGGGCAGCACCCAGGTATTTTTTCCATTTCGCAATAACGATATTATTGTCGGCGCTGTGGGCCAGCTGCAGTTTGATGTGGTGGCGTACAGGCTCAGAGAGGAATACGGTGTTGAAGCTATCTATGAACCAGTCAATGTGCACACAGCGCGCTGGACGGAATCTGATGATGCTAAAACTCTCGAGGCTTTCCGCATTAAGGCGGAGGAGAATCTGGCAGTGGATGGCGGTGGCCATCTTACCTATCTGGCGCCCACCAGAGTGAATTTGGCGCTGGCTCAGGAGCGGCATCCGGACATTGAATTTCGCTCCACCAGAGAACATTAAGCAGCAATCAAAACTAAAAATAGAACAACAGACAGAGTAGCTACAGCTATGAGTGAAAAAGTTGTCCCCGTCTCCCAGGATCAATGTCCTGCTCATTTACGCACCAATCGCAGCCCATTAACCCGCTGGTTTGGGCGCACGTTTTATCGCGCCATTGGCTGGGAGTTAGAGGGCAAAATTGCCGATGCAGAGCGGGTAATGGTGGTGGCAGCGCCCCATACATCCAATTGGGATTTTGTCTTTGGAATTCTTGTTATCCTGGGTATTAATGCGCGGGTGCGCTGGTTGGGCAAGCACACAATTTTTAAGTTCGGGGTGACCTGGTTCTTTCGCTGGTTGGGGGGCATCCCGGTCAATCGAGAGCAGCCAGATGAGGTAATGGGCTATGTGGATGCGGCGGTGGAAAAAGACAATGGTTTGATTCTTGTTATGGCTCCCGAGGGAACCCGCAAAAAGGTCACAAAATGGAAGACAGGTTTTCTGCGCATTGCCAAGAAAAATAAATGCGTGATTCAGCTGGGTGCTCTGGATTTTGCCAACAGACGTATCGTGCTTGGAGATGTATTCGAACCCACTGGTGACAATGAGGCGGATATTGCGGCTATTATTGAATATTACAGCCAGTTTACCGGACGTCACCCAGATCAGTTTTAAGGTTGCCAGGCCCTATCAACCAGAATAAGAATTAAAGAGAGTTCAGGTATGAGTCAGAAACCACTAGTTGTATCCGAACAACAGTGCCCGGAACATTTGCGCGCTAACCGAGGTGCCTTTGCCCAATGGTTTGGGCGCACGGTTTTGCGCATATTTGGCTGGCGGGTCGAAGGGCGGATTCCCAACCTGAAACGGCTGTTGATTATTGGCGCGCCCCATACTTCCAACTGGGACTTTGTCTACGCCATGGCCGCGATTCTGGGGCTCAATATCCGTCTGCGCTGGCTGGGCAAACACACGATATTCAAGCCTGGAGTGGTATGGTTTATGGAATGGTTGGGCGGTATTCCAATCAATCGCTCTAAGCCCCAGGATATTGTTGATAATGTGGCCAAGCTGGTGGAGCGGGAGAATGGCATTGTTATTGGTCTGGCCCCGGAAGGCACGCGAAAAAAGGTCGATAAATGGAAGACTGGATTTCTGCGCATGGCCGAAGCCACTGACTGCACTATATTTATGATTGGTCTGGACTTTGCCCGCAAGCGGGTTGTGCTTGGGGAGTCCTTTGAGCCAACTGGTGATCACGAGGCCGATCTTGTGGCTATTATGGAGCATTACAAGCGCTATAACGGCAAATATCCCGAGCGGGAATAACGCCTTGGTAAGTTAGCGCTTACTATTATGGAAATATTTACAAACATTCAGTTTGTTTTAGTTTTTATCGCTTTTTTTGCCGGTTTGATATCCTCGATTGCTGGCTCTGGGGGCATTCTAACCCTGCCAGCTCTGCTCTGGGCTGGCTTGCCTCCTCTCAATGCTCTGGCCACCAACAAGGTGCAGAGTTCGATTGGCACATTGTCTTCCGCCTGGAATTTTTTTCGCAAAGGTCATCTGGATATCAAGCCCCTGAGGCTTTCTATTGCGCTAGCCATAGCCGGTTCAGCGGTAGGCACATTGGTGGTGCAGAGTCTGGATTCAGAGCTACTGACCAGACTGATACCGTTTCTATTATTAGCCATCGCTATCTACTTTTTAGTCTCTCCAAAGGTCAATGACAGGGATCAGCCACAGAAAATCAGTCAGCGCTGGTTTGCCTGCACGGCAGCGTTGGGTATGGGGTTTTATGGCGGTTTTTTTGGCCCTGGTATGGGCTCAATTATGCCGTTCCTGTTTGTCTGGTTGCTAGGCCATAATTTGGTTAAGGCCACTGCGGAAACCAAGTTGATGATACTGGCGGTGAATGGTACTTCGGCATTGATTTTTGTGTTTAGCGGCTACGTTATCTGACACCTTGCAATTGCTATGTCAGTTGCTCAGATGATTGGTGCGCGATTAGGTTCTAACCTTGTTATGCAGCGTGGCAGTGGTTTTGTTCAGCCAATTATTACGCTGGTGACCATGTTGATGGCAATCAAATTGTTGTTCTTTCCCTAGGCTCGCAGATGGATTTTATTATCACAGTGGCTCTCATCTTTTGCGTTGTTATGCTGGCTCTTCTGGTATTTCGCTATGTGGGTCTGCCGGTGTATCGCGTGGAAGCGGTCAATATTAAAGCCCTGCTTGAGTCAGTGCTGGCAGAGACGGCCACTATTGCTGACTGGGATGTATTTGTTGGCATGCCAATTCGCCACGACCCGGAGCTAGATAAAATTCGCCAGCAATGTGCTATGTTAGCTGAAAGCGCATTGAGTGAGCGCCATGGGTTGGTAATCTTTAATTCCCGGGGACGCGAGGAGCTAATGCAGATACTGGATGGCCTAAAGAGAGAGCTACAGGCATTGGAGCATAACCATGAATGATAAAACCTCACCGATTGCCAAATTTCTGGTGATCAGCGCCGCATTTGTGGTGGTGGTCTCCGGGCTAAAGATGGCCGGCCCTCTGCTGGTTCCGTTTTTGCTAGCCGTATTTATTGCCATGATTGTGTCGCCGTTACTGACCTGGCTGAAAAACCATCGGGTACCTGGCGGGCTGGCGATACTGCTGGTGGTGATGCTGGTAATTCTGGTGGGGCTGATTCTAGCCGCAGTGATTGGCTCTTCAATTGACAATTTCCGCCAGGATATCCCGGTGTATTCGGATAAGCTATCGGCTATGAGTACCGGCGTGCAACAGTGGCTGAGCCTGCGCGGAGTGGAGATTGATGCCCAACAATGGCAGAGCAGCTTTGACCCCGGCGCCGTGATGAAGCTGGTGGGCAGTACATTGGCCTCCTTTGGCAATGTAATGACCAATGCGGTCATGATCCTGTTGACCGTGGTTTTTATTCTCGCAGAAAACATCGGTTTTGGTGAAAAGCTGCGCTTGGCTCGGGGTGGCAATACCAATCAGGAATGGCTGAACAAGTTCTCCGACAGTGTGCACAACTATCTGGCTATCAAAGCGGCGATCAGTCTGGTCACTGGCCTGCTGATTTTTATCTGGTTAAGCATTCTGGGTGTCGACTATGCGGTGCTTTGGGGGCTGCTGGCCTTTCTATTAAATTTTGTGCCCACGGTGGGTTCCTTTATTGCCGCTGTACCAGCGGTGCTGCTGGCTCTGGTGCAGCTTGGGTTTGTCTATGCTGGCCTGACTCTGCTCGGATTTGTGCTGGTTAATCTGGTGATGGGCAATATGATTGAACCCCGCTGGATGGGCAAAGGGCTAAACCTGTCGCCTCTGGTGGTGTTTGTCTCTTTGGTGCTCTGGGGCTGGGTCCTGGGTCCAGTGGGCATGTTGCTGTCTATCCCCCTGACCATCATGATTAAAATTGCGCTGGAAAATCAGCCTGATACTCGCTGGATCAGCATTATGCTAGGGGGAGGAGATCCGGGGGATTCTGCATCTCAGGGCTGATCCCTTACCCTTAGTTTCCTACTCCAGTCACTCTAGTCGACTGTCTCCATATATCCTGTGATCAAAATCACGGTTTGTGCCTACCGCTATTGATACCATTCTGCGACTTCTAGTCTTCGGCTAGGGAACAGACTGATTAAATACATCGGATGTAAGGTTGGCGCAATGAATTCCTGTTTAAGAACCAGGGTTTGCAACGGATTCACCTTGATTGAACTGTTGATCACATTATCCATACTAGCTGTGTTGTTGGGCATAGGTATGCCTTCCCTAGTCAGCTTTATTAACAACAATCAAATGACATCTCAGGCCAATGATCTGGTCTACAGCGTTCATATGGCACGCAGTGAGGCCATAAAGCGCGGAGCTAAGGTGCGTGTTGCTGCGATCAATGGCAGTTGGAACAACGGCTGGACCGTGCAGGCAGACACTAACAATGATGGTGACTATCTGGATGTTGCAGATAACCTGATGCAATGGGATCCATTAACTGGCGGCAGCACCATGGCCATGGTCGCTACTAATGCTCCCAGCAATCTGTTTGTACCCTTCAATTCCCGCGGCGCTGTGGTGCCTGGCAATGCTTCCTTTGTGTTTACCCTGATACCAGATGACTGCGACCTGATCGAGTCGCGAATTGTATCCATACAGTCCACTGGCCGCTCCGATGTCAACAGGGGAGATTGCAGCTAATGAAATCTTATCGACAACAAAGCGGGGTCAGTATGATCGAAGTACTGATTGCAATTTTGGTCTCAGTGATTGGCTTGTTTAGTGCCATGAAGCTGCAGCTGACAGCTGTATCCAATACCCACAGTGCCTATTTTCGCAGTCAGGCTGCACTGATTACCAATGCCCTGGTCGACCAGATGCGCGCTAACCCGACTGCGGCTGTGGCTGGCAACTACGATATTACCCTAACCGGCTCAGTGCCTGGCAGCGGTGGCATGGAAGTGGCTGATCTGGGCCAGTGGCGAGCTGATTTGGTCGCGACTCTGCCCAGTGCCACAGGTTCGGTAGCCTGTGTTGCTGCAACCAGAGTCTGTAATCTGGTGGTGCAATGGGATGACAGTCGGGGCCTAAGTGGTGACGGTGCCCAGCAATTTTCTATGAATATAAGGTTGCCCTGATCATGACTGGCCCCCGCTATAAAGATCAATTGGGCATCAGTCTGGTAGAACTGCTGGTGGCTATGGCCATTCAGTTTATATTGCTGGCCGGCATGGTTTATGTCTATGGCAGCAGCAGAACCATGTTTACGGTTAATCAGGAACTCTCCAGAGTGCAGGAAAATGGCCGCTATGCCAGCGACACCTTGCTCTATGATATTCGCATGGCTGGTTTTGCTGGCTGTCGCAGCCTCAATGAGGTGGCTCCCAATATAGTGGCCAACACAGCCCCTACCTTTTCGGCGGTGACTGATGGTCTCAATGTATTTGAAAATGGTGCAGGCTGGACTAACCCAACCGCCATCACCAGATTGGCCGGCACCGATGTGATTACGGTGCAGTCGATTTCAGGGGCGGGTGTGCCGCTAAGTGCAGCCATGACCAGCGCCAGCGCCAGTATTTAGAACCAAAAAAGCCTCAGTTCGCACTGAGGCTTTTAAAATTATGGTGCCCGGTCCCGGAATCGAACCAGGGACACGAGGATTTTCAATCCACTGCTCTACCAA
>Ga0233438_10000178_pt1 | contig 88855 bp, 75 predicted proteins | sample SI_123_September_FD_182720 | JGI IMG/M metagenome (GOLD analysis project Ga0233438, IMG submission 182720) | Seawater microbial communities from Saanich Inlet, British Columbia, Canada - SI_123_September2016_10_MG | ecosystem: Environmental > Aquatic > Marine > Inlet | place: Canada: British... | reverse complement strand
TGGAGCTGACTTCGAGATCTTCGATGGCCAGTAAGACATCATTTCGCGTCATCCCGGCAGCTGCCACAGGTGAACCAATCAATACTTGAGTCAACAAAATACCAATGCTTTGTGCTTTATGCATCGCTCCAAATGCAATGGCACAAGGCGTCGCTTTCGTAATCCCGCCCTTATCATTATTATCAACCGCCGCTCGTAACGTTAACGACAAACCAATGGTGGGTAACAATGTGGCTAACGGTAATTCGATAGTACTGTGTGCAAAATGATGAATAACACTATCTAAGTCAAGCTGTAATTCATCTCGGCAAATCACTTCAATCACATTATCAGGCGTGCCGACTTCATTGACTCCGTACTTTTCCCATAGCAGGCGCATCACCGAGTCGAGATTATATTTTCCGTTAGACTGTTGTAATATCACAATATCCAGACACAGTGCGGCGAGTCCACCTTTATTGTAATAACTCACAATGAAATTTGTAGAATCAGGGGTCTGCTTATAAAACTTAGTCCAAGCTTCGAAGCTGGAAGTACTAATAGATTGGTCGAAACGGCCAGGGTTTCGTAGTAACCGAGTGATATTTTTAGCCAAAATATTGGCGTAAGCTGGGGCATCAATGATACCTGTGCGCACTAGGGTGGCGTCATCATAAAAGCTCGTAAAGCCTTCATAAATCCACAGTTGATTCGTATAATTTTCTAATGTTAATGATGGATTCACCATGACATCTGGTTTTATCCGTTTAACGTGCCACGTATGAAATAACTCATGGGCACATAAACTTAGGAAGGTTTCATAGCCTTCACTGATACCTGTTGTTGCTGTGTTTTTTAATGCATCACGCGGGTAGAGTAACGCCGTCGACGCTTTATGCTCTAATCCACCAAACCCATCTTTAGCCACGAGCGTTTGAAACACATAGCGTTTTATTGGTGTCTCGGAATTAAATAGATGCAAATGGTGCGCACAGATTTTTTTCATATCTTCGATCAGTGCGGCCATATCAGTATCGATGTCTTCGGTAAACATCATCTCAAATACGACATCCTCGACCATAAATGAATGCACATTGATAGCGCCTATGACAATAGGATGATCAATGAGATCGGCATAGGATTCGACTTGGTAATGACCCAGCACATATTGAGACGGGTCATAAATATCAGGTGGGCATTCGTCTTTAAGGAGCAGCGGTAGCGTCGTGCTCACTTGCCATTCATGTTCGATAGCATAGTCGTTAGCATATAAGCGCACCGCATACGTTTTGTTATCATTGATCCTAATATCGTCAAGCTCATCACACTTAGGATCATAATCATCAATCACTTGCATAAAAATACTCGTACCATTTACAAATGCATATAAATCATTCATGAAGGCACTACGTACCGATAAATCATGTGCAAACACGATATACGTAAAGGTGAAATCATACTGACAAGGGGCCACAATCCAGGTGTGCTTAGATGTTTTTCGCCATGCCAGCGTCTGTCCTAAACAATCTTTGGCTGACTCTTGATGCACATGTTGAGCAAAGTCTCTGATCATGTAACTGCCAGGGATCCAGTTGGGTAAACGCAATATTGTTTGTTGGATATTTGCGGGTAACTGGATAGTGATTTGTAACAGATGAGCGTGGATATCAAATATCTTCACATCATAACAAACAGGTGTTGGCATATTATTCCCTAGACGAATGTAAAATTAATGTTAATATCGGTGTTGAAAATTTTCTGTGTCGATTATATAAAAAGACACCACAATAATGCACGATAAAATCTAAGACTAAGTGTGCGTTAATTACTGCTAACAAGCAATTAATGGGATAAATCAATGCGACAGATCGATAAATTATTACATCAATACGGTGAATCACACCAACACAACACCAATATTTGGATCCATGGCTTAGCGGTGCCAAGTATTTTTTTTGTCACGATTGGGCTGATTTATGCCATACCTGTCCCAGATATGATTGCGAAATTTGACATCACGTTTGCTCATATTTTAGCTGTTCCTATGCTGATGTACTATTTTAAACTATCAGGGCCCATTGGTGCGGCAATGACACTGTTAACTATTGCTGTATTTGGTGGCATCTCTGCACTTGAAATGCTGGATATATCGGTATGGCAATTTTCACTCGTACTATTTGTGGTGATGTGGGTATTGCAGTTTATTGGCCATAAAATTGAAGGTAAAAAGCCTTCATTCTTTGACGATTTACGTTTCTTATTAGTCGGACCGGCTTGGTGGTGGATGCATTTGTTAAAACGATTAAACATCCAACCCTAAAGTGCAATTAATGGGCTTAATATTGAACTAAAATCAGCGTCAACGGTATAATAACTATATTGAATAATTATGTTAGTCAGGTTTGATGCGTAAAATTTTTGTTTTAGTGACTTTACTATTGCTCAGTGCTTGCTCAAGTAGTCTGGTATATAACAATGCAGATACATTATTAAGTTGGTGGATTGGTAAATATATTGATTTTACCGATGCACAACAGCCTCTCGTTGATCAGACCATTGATGAGTGGTTAGCTTGGCATAGACAAAATGAACTGCCTCAGTATCGCACTCAATTATTACGTTTGCGTAACGCCATTAGTACTTCGGATTTAACTCAGGATGAGTTGGCATCACATTTCGACATAGCTCAGGGACATACTGCCCGAATCCGTCAACGCATTGCCCCTGATATTGCTAAAATAGGGGTCACATTAAACCTCGACCAGCTCTCTCAGCTCTTTGCGACGATCAACCATGAACGGTCAGAACGCGCTGAAGAGTTTGCTGAACGTCAACGTAAGCAGCCTAAGCGAAGCGAGCGTTTAACGGAGAATATATCTGAGTATTTAGGCCGTATGACGCCTGCACAGAAAACGATAGTTGAAGATTATGCGCAACAACTTAACGCTACCTATGAGTTGTGGCGTGAGTATGGTGATACATCGAATCACACCGCCAGACAAATATTGTTAACGGCTGCCTTTGATAATCAGGCTGAAACGAAACTAGCTCATTTTATTGTGGAACAAGAGTCATTACAGACCGCTGCATTACAAAGTGCGGCTGAGCAAAATAAGGCGTTGTATATTAATATGCTTTGGGCTATCTTTCCCACCCTCACTGATGCTCAGCGTGATCATTTGATTGATAAAATCGATGAATATTTAGATTTAATCGAATCATTAAGTTAATTCTCAGTTCATCGCTGTGCATCCATGTTGATATTACCTCTTTTTGTTAAGGAAGATTGATGGCACAGCCACGTCCTATTTACGGGTTCATTCTCGCAGCAATTACTGCTGTGTTATGGGGCATGTTACCGTTGTTCCTGAAAATCTGTTTAGAAATGATGGATAGTATGACGATTACCGCCTACCGTTTTCTAGTGGCGGGGTTGTTCATATTCGGTGTACTGATCAGTCAACGTCAACTTCCTGATCCGCGCCAATTATCCAAATCGACCCTTGCACTGGTACTATTTGCCAGTGTGATGCTAGTGTTAAATTACACCACCAATGTTATTGGTTTGGATTATCTTAATCCTGAAACCGTACAAGTTATCATGCAACTGGCGCCATTTTTACTCATGCTCGGTGGGGTCGTGATATTCAAAGAACGCTTTACTCGATTTCAAACGTTTGGCGCAGGCGTCTTATTAATAGGGATGTTGTTATTTTTTAATGAGCGCTTAGAGACACTATCTCATTCCACGACAGAGTCTCCTATTGGGCTGTTTATTATTATTTTTGCAGCAACGACTTGGGCTATTTATGCACTGGCACAAAAACCATTATTTGCGTTTTTAAATGCCAAGCAATTGACTTTGTTTATGTATACTTTAGGCTTTTTATTATTGGTCCCTTTGACCGATTTTGGTGCCTTATTGACGCTTACTCCTGTACATATCGGGGCCTTATTATTTTGTTGTTTGAATACCATTATAGCCTATGGTGCATTTACTGAAGCGATGGAAGTGTGGAGTGCCTCAAAGGTAAGTGCTGTGATCGCTACCGCCCCCATTTTTACTTACTTATCAATGGTCGTGGCCATACAAATCGATCCGACTCGTTTTGTACACAGTGATATGGATGAATGGGCGTATGTCGGGGCATGTTTGGTGATCAGTGGTTCGATCATCTGTTCTTTAGGTAAAAAACAACCCAAAATCAACTAAATATCGCATCTTATACGTTTTATGCTAATCTAGTTCCCATTATTCAATTTGTTGTTCAATCGACTTACACACACTGGTTATTCTCTCATGTCACATCCTTATTTATTGATAGATTCATATGATGCGTTGTTGCAATATTGTCAACAAGCTGCACAACAATCTGTCATTGCTGTGGACACAGAATTTGTCAGAACCCGAACCTTTTATCCTCATATTGGTTTGGTACAGATATATGATGGCGTAGATATTGCGTTGATTGATCCGATTGCGATAGATGATTTATCACCGTTGTCACAACTCATGACAAACCCTCAAGTGATTAAAGTGTTACATGCGTGTTCAGAAGATTTAGAAACGTTTGAATTTGCCTTAGGGGTTATGCCAGAGCCATTATTTGATACGCAAGTTGCAGCTCAATTAGCGGGGTTAGGTAATTCCGTAGGTTATGGACGATTAGTGGAGCTATTACAAGACATCAACCTTGAAAAAGGGGAGTCTCGAACCGATTGGATCCGCCGTCCTTTGAGTCCAGAACAATTAATTTATGCCGCGGAAGATGTGCTGTACTTATTACCTTGTTATTTTAAGCTAGCAGAAAAGCTTGAAGCGAGTCAGCAACTGCATTGGGTTTATGATGAAGTAAACCAACTCATCCGACGTAAGCGAGCAAATATTGACCCTAAACATGCCTATTTATTGCTTAAAAATACCTGGAAACTGAGTCCGCTAAATTTATATGCGATGCAATTGTTAGCTCAGTGGCGTTTAACGTTTGCTCGAGAGCATGATATTACCCAGAACTTTATTTTGCGCGAGCAAAGTATGTTTGATATTGCGTCTTGCCTTCCGGGGCATAAAGGCGCATTGTTTGCATTAGATGTCGTCACTCCTCAAGAAGCTCGACGTCATTGTGATACTATTTTAGGTATCATTAAAACCGCGCGTCAAGCCCCTGAAAGTGATTACCCTGATGCAGTTCAACGGATCACCGATGTTCCACTGTATAAAAAACATGTTGCGGCGATAAAAGCCATTTGTAGTGAGGCGGCCCAATCAGTGGGAGTAGATTCGACGTATTTTGCATCAAAACGTCAGATTAACCAGGTATTTAGTTGGTTTGTGTTCGCGTTTGATGATACCCGTGCTCTAGGCATGGAACCTGACCTATTAGTAGGATGGCGAGGCGAGTTAGTGGGTGCTAAAATTACTGCACTAGCTCAGCACTTTACTCGCTAGACTACAGCTTAAAAGAGATTAATTGCAATGAAGCAAATTTGCGCCATTTACAAGTCTAAAAAACGCCCTGATACTTATCTATACGTGCCTAAAAAAGAAGATTTTAGTGCAGTACCGGAAGGTTTATTAGCGCGCTTTGGCCACCCTGAACTCGTCATGCTCATGGCATTACCCACGGATAAAACCTTTGTGAATCTTGATCAAACCAAGCTCATCGATGCACTTAAAGACCCCGGCTATTATTTACAGTTACCGCCAGTTAGTCCTAGTTTATTAGCTGAGCATCGTATCGCACTGGGTTTATCTCCCGATCCACAGCAAGATACCTAACATGGCAAAGTTATCCGCTCAGATGAGTGCACTCATCGCGTCCAAGTACTGGGAAACCATAGCGCTAGCAGATATGGATGATGCTCAATGGGAGGCAATCTGTGATGGCTGTGCTAAATGTTGTTTACATAAATTTATTGATGATGAGGTAGATGAAGCCCATTACACGGATGTGGCGAAAGGTGAAGAAGAGATGTTCTTTACGGACATCGCTTGTCAGTATTTGCATACCAAAACATGTCAATGTACGGAGTACCAGGACAGAACTGAACTGGTTCCGCACTGCGTAAAACTCACGCAAGAAAATCTTCCTGAAATATTTTATATGCCACCAAGTTGTTCATATCGTCGTTTGCATGAGGGTAAGCCATTACCATCTTGGCATCCGTTGTTGAACAATGGTAAAGCGCACAAGATGCATAGTGCAGGAATGTCGGTGCGAAATAAAACCGTCAATGAGTTAGCGGTCGATATGAATAAATTTGAAGACCGTATCGTTACGTGGCCATTGAATGTGGAAGAATAACGACCACATTCCTGGTTAGATACGACGTAAATTAACCACACGTAACATCAGCATCAATGCCCAGACTATCGCGTAACTGGCAAAAATAATACGCATCCATTCAGCCATGCCCATGCCAGCAAACTGCCATGAATTTTCACTGCAATCCCCAGTTGCACCAAAGATAGCAGGGAGCCATTCATGCAAAGGCATGAATGCTGGGAAGTTAGGGACGATGTCACAAATCGCAAAAAACGGATTCGCAGCAAACAAAATATCGACATGTTCATGGGCAATTAAAAAGCCCCAAATTGACGCGACGCCCCATCCTATAAAACCCAGTAAACGAGAGATGCTATGTTGCCAAATACTCGGTAATAAGGCACTGATGAGTATACCTACGACAGCGGTGCGTTGATAAATGCATTTAATACAAGGCTGTAGATCTAGCACATGCTGAAAATATAATGCAGTGGCAAGTAATCCCAGCGCACTTAGACCTAATAAACGCCATGGTAATGTCGATTCTGGCCAGCGTTGTAATTGATTAAATAGCATATTGGATCCTCTTAAGGGTTTGCTATTTAATATAATACAAGAGGGTTTGATAGGAATATAGGATAAATATTGGTAGATAGATCTTTATCTGGTACAATCAGTTCAGATTAATTGAGTGAATGTTCATGATATATAAAGCCCAAAGTCCAGCAGGTTTTGCTGAAGAATACATCGTTGAGTCTATCTGGAGTGGTCGTTTTCCTCCTGGTACTATATTACCTGCAGAGCGAGAATTATCTGAGTTAATTGGTGTGACTAGAACGACTCTGCGAGAAGTATTGCAGCGCCTAGCCCGTGATGGTTGGTTAACAATTCAGCACGGTAAGCCGACTAAAGTGAACAATTACTGGGAAACTTGTGGGTTAAACATCTTAGAAACTCTAGCTCGCCTTGATCCGGCCAATATCAAAGAACTGGTTGATAATCTTCTCGCTGCACGTACTAATGTCAGTGCGGTGTTTATTCGAGGTGCGTTTAAACAAAATCCAGATAGAGCTCGTGAAATTATTGCCCGTCATGCTGAGATAGAGCAAACCGGTCTTGCCTTTGCTGAATTTGATTATCAAATGAACCATGATTTGGCGTTCGCTTCAAATAACAATATCTATGTATTATTAATGAATGGTTTTAAGGGAATGTATGCACGCATCGGGACATATTATTTTTCTCATGAAAGTGCACGTGCTTTAGCCACACAATTTTATCAAGATTTACTGATGCTGATTGACCAAGATGAACCTCAACGAGTGCCGCTGTTAGTGCGTCAGTATGGTATTGAGAGTGGAAAAATTTGGGCGCAAATTCGTGATGATCTGCCTGCTGATATTGCTGATTAATTTTGGTAATTCTATCTCATAAATCAAAAAAATAACAATTCTGCAACACAACGTTTCGATCTCTGTTACATTACTGCTTTATTGTAGCTTACGAGATAGACATGACTGCTAATTTTGATTTTATTATTGTCGGTGCAGGCACTGCAGGTTGCACCCTTGCCCGACGTCTAATCGATACCCAACAAGTGACTGTCGCCCTTATCGAGGCCGGAAAAAAAGATACTAACCCCTTTATTCATATGCCCATTGGGGTAGCAGCTCTTTCCAGTATAACGGGGATAAATTGGAACTATAATACGACTCCCCAACCAACACTCAATGAACGTCAATTATTTTGGCCTCGTGGTAAAGTCATGGGTGGCTCAAGTTCTATTAATGCGATGGTTTATATTCGTGGGCAATACAGTGATTATGATGAATGGGAGGCCATGGGGGCTAAAGGATGGTCTGCGGATGAAGTCTTACCGCTATTTAAACTAAGTGAAGATAATACTCGCGGTACGAACCCATTCCATGGTGTGGGCGGCCCTATTGGCGTCAGTGATTTACGCTATCATGACCCTTCCTCTGATGCGTTTGTTGCAGCAGCGCAGCATGTTCAATTACCTCAAGTTGATGATTTCAATACCCATGAACGTTTAGGGCTCGGTATTTATCAAGTATTTCATCGTGATGGACAACGTTGCTCAACCGCAAAAGGTTTCATTGGTCCTGTATTATCACACCCCAACCTGACTGTCTTAACTCATACTCATGTACGTAAAGTACTGATAGAAGGGGGCGAGGCAAAAGGCGTTGAATGTGAAATCAATGGAGAAATCTTAACATACACGGCTAATCGAGAAGTCATTTTATCTGGTGGCGCAATTAACTCCCCACAGCTTCTCATGTTATCGGGTATTGGTGATAAATCACATTTAGCTGAGCACATGATTGAATGCGTTGCCGATATTCCCGCAGTCGGTCAGCACATGCAGGACCACTTAGATGTCGTAGTACAAGTTAAAGCAAAATCGGCATGCGGTTATGCGGTGATGCCACGATTATTACCCAAATATATCTCACATGGTATCCAATACCTTACACAGAAAAAAGGCTTACTCACATCTAATGCTGCAGAGGCTGGTGGATTCGCTGCGAGTCGTTATGGCAGTGCAGAAAAACCCGATTTACAGTTTCATTTTATTCCTGGATTGATCGTTGATCACGGCAGACAATTGGCGTTTGATTATGGCTTCAGTCTACATGTTTGTCATTTATATCCGACGTCGACAGGGAGCATTCGTCTTGCATCTAAAAGCCCCCAAGATGCACCAAATATTGATCCTAATTATTTGTCAGATGAGGCAGATTTATATGCGTTAGTCGACGGCGTCCGTTTAGCCCGTCAGATTTTTACCGCGCCTGAATTTACTCATTATGGTTTATCGCCATGGTATCCAATAGCCAGCTCATTAGATGAAGAGTTAAGCGATGAAGCCATCATTGATTTTATTCGTGAACGTGCTGAAACGGTTTATCATCCGGTCGGCACATGTCGGATGGGCAGTGTCGATGACCCAAATACAGTGGTTGATCCTGACTGCCGAGTGAAATACGTGACGCGGTTAAGAGTTGTCGATGCCTCAGTTATGCCTAAAATTATGGGGGGGAACACCAATGCTCCAACCATTATGATTGCTGAGAAAATCGCTGCCAACATCATTGCTGAACTATAAATTTCAAGATCAGCAAAATGACACACTGAATCATAAAATGACCGGTCATACATTACGTTTAATGACAGGGTGAATATACTATTATCTCAATACAGGGAACGCTCCTTATGGCTCAAGAACAATTACATACATCGCATCCTTATCCACACTTATTCACCCCGTTAGATCTTGGGTTTACCCAACTCAAAAATCGCGTGATTATGGGATCGATGCACACGGGTTTAGAAGAGTTACCTAACGGTCAAAAGCGCACTGCGGCCTATTTTGTTGAGCGTGCTAAAGGAGGCGTGAGTCTGATTGTCACTGGCGGCATAGGACCTAATGAAGAAGGTGCGACCCATGCAGTTTCTCGACGATTAGATGATCCTGACGTATTAGCTGAACATCGTTATGTGACGGATCAAGTGCATCAGTACGATACGAAGATTTGTATGCAGATCCTACACACAGGGCGCTACTCTTTTAATCAAAATTTGGTTGCCCCGTCTCCGATACAAGCACCGATTAATCAATATGTACCGCGTGAGTTATCGAGTGCTGAAATTGAAGAACAAATTAATGACTTTGTCAAAACCGCATTATTAGCAAAAGAAGCGGGTTATGATGGCGTAGAGATCATGGGCTCAGAGGGATATTTTCTTAATCAATTTATCGCTCAGCGAACGAATCAACGTGATGATGAGTGGGGCGGTGAATATACAAACCGCATCCGTTTACCAATAGCCGTGGTACGTCGAGTACGGGAAGCGGTGGGTGAACATTTTATCATTATTTATCGTTTATCGATGTTAGATCTAGTGGAAGGTGGTTCTACAGCCGAAGAAGTTATTGAACTTGGATTAGGTATTGAAAAAGCGGGTGCGACTATCATTAACACTGGTATTGGTTGGCATGAAGCTAGGATCCCGACCATTGCCACCAAAGTCCCACGAGCGGCTTTTACCTGGGTCACGGCAAAATTTAGACAGGCATTAAATTTACCCGTGATCACTTCTAACCGAATTAATACGCCAGAGGTTGCAGAGTCTGTATTAGCACGAGGTGATGCAGACATGGTCTCAATGGCTCGTCCATTTTTAGCTGACCCTCAATTTTTGGCTAAAGCACAAGCGAACCAAGCGCATTTAATTAATACCTGTATTGGTTGTAATCAAGCCTGCCTCGATCATGTATTTGTGGGCAAAATGACGAGTTGTTTAGTTAACCCTCGTGCTTGTCATGAGCAAGAAATTGTTATCGAACCAACCCATGCGCCTTTAAAACTAGCTGTGATTGGCGCAGGGCCTGCAGGATTAGCAGCTGCGACCACGGCAGCCCAGCGTGGCCATCATGTGACCTTATTTGATGCACAAAGTGAGATTGGTGGGCAATTTAATATCGCTAAACAGGTCCCCGGTAAAGAAGAATTCTATGAAACGATTCGATATTTTAGCGAACAGCTCAAAGCGCTCAATGTGAATGTGCAGCTAAATACTGAGATGACCGCAGAGGACCTAAATCACAGTGATTTTGATCACGTGATTATTGCCGCGGGTATTATCCCAAGAACCCCTCGTATTGACGGTGTAGAACATCCTTGTGTCATGAGTTACATCGATGTGTTAAAACACAAACGCCCGGTAGGTAAAAAAGTCGCCATTATAGGTGCCGGTGGTATTGGGTTTGATACGGCAGAATATTTATCCCATGGTGACACTTCGCCAAGCACAGATATCCCTTCTTTTATGTCACAGTGGGGAATTGATATGACGCTTTCATCACGTGGTGGCATTGAAGGCATTCAAGCTTTACCTGAACCTAGCTCACGAGAGATCTATTTGTTACAACGAAAAGCGACGAAAGTCGGCGCTGGGTTAGGCAAAACAACGGGATGGTCGCATCGCATGGGCCTGCATATGAAAGGTGTTAAGATGATTAACGCAGTGACTTACAACAAAATTGATGATGATGGATTACATGTTACGGTGAATGGTGAAACACATACCCTTGCGGTTGATAATGTCGTGATTTGTGCAGGGCAAGAGCCGAATCAACAGCTCAGTGAGGGCTTAACTAAACCTTATCATTTGATTGGTGGATCAGATGTTGCGGTAGAGTTAGATGCTAAACGTGCCATTGATCAAGCGATGCGTTTAGTGGTGAGTTTGTAACCGTTTTCGTTATAACCTCACTTCCAATGCCCCTGAGATTTGATCGATGATCACTTGGGGGCGGTTAAGGATATCCATCCCTAATAGCCCATCAAAACCAGATAATCGGTCGACAGGCAGCACTAATACGTCGACTTGGTCAAGTTGCCAACCGCCAAGCGTTACCTGCTTCATGTTATATAAGCGTGCTTGGGTTTGACCACTGGCAGTATTAATTAATATACGTCCTAAAAATTGTCGTTGTTCAGGCGCTAAACGTTCAAATGCTTCACCGGATATAGCTGTTGTTGACGCGCCGGTATCAACTAACAGTTCAAATGTAGTGGACCCAATATTCAAAGGTGCATACCACTGATTACGCTTATTTTTTAACGGGATAATCATGTCTGCAGGTTCATCAATACGACTTGGTTGTTCGGTGAATTTATCTGTAGCAGCTAGGTTACGCTGTGTTTGGTTATCACCAGGGACGTTGAATTTGGCTTCCCAGAGTCGTCTGGTTTGGATCATGATGGGATGTTGGTCGGGGAGACTTGCCAACGTATTTTCCATGGCATCGGGTAAATTTAACATGGCGTACGATAACGCTAGCGGTTCTATGTATTGGATCGCAGTAGGAGCAAATTGAATCAAAGGTTCAACAAACGTCGCTAGTGCCGTCCAATCTTGATTATCGCGCAACGCATCAATAATAGGATTGGCATGATGATTAATAAAATCTTGAATCAAGCTAATGGCATTGTCATCTATTTGGTGACTCATCAGCGCATAGAGATATTCTAATCCTTTAGCACTGGTTTGAGTGTGAATGATGACACGCCCCTCCAGCATCTGAGCACCAAAATGTGTAGGGTGTTGATACAAAAACTCATTTAATAATGGTGCCAAGGTCGTCCACTGGCCTAAATTGGCAAGTGACTCGAGTTGCATAAACTGAGTATCAACATTCACAGAGGGATCCAGACTGGTCATTATGCTTTGGTTCGAGTTAGAGAAATTGGCGTCGGATGAAGCAGCTATTCTTGTTGAACTCAGTGTATTTTGCTTAACGAGTGGGTGAACACCTTGAACAGCTAATGTGTCATGGTGATCAATACTGAGCGTAAAGTATAAAGCAACAAATAAAAGTACATTGATCGCTAGGGATAATAGCAGAGCAATTTTCATACGTGGTCCTTAACTTGACGGTATGCTTTAGAGTAAGCTTCCGTAAACACCTGAGGCATTCGTTTTATTTTTCCGGTGGATAATGCAATACAAATAAATTGTGTTTGTGCACTAAACACGCACTGACCTGTATTGAGATTGACCATTTCAAAACGTCGATGTAAAGAGGCTTTGCCGTCACATAATGTGATCCATGTGGCACAAGTGACGGTGTCGTCAAGGTGTAATGGATGATGGTATTCTAAATGGTGAGTGCGAATAGCCATGCCTCTATCTAAGGCTTTATATTGTTCAATACTCAAACCTAGGTTATTAGAGTGAAGCCATGCCACCGTTTCAATTTGTTTAACATAAGCGACATTATTAACATGTCCATAATGATCAATGAGTGCAGGAGTGATATGCCAAGAGCAGGTAAATGGCGCGGGTAAACTGAACATGACAACACCTAAAAAATATAAAACACCATAATATTACATGAAAAGATAAATTATTATAAAATTTTATGGCTGGTTTTAAATAAGTGATATACACTTTAAATTAAAGGAATTTTTTGTATGAGGATAGGGTTATTCACGACGTAGATAGATTGATACAATTGTTTGATGATACTTTTTTTGACAAGTACAACACTCGTCTTATAAAAGGTGGCGAAGAGCCTATTTACTTACCGGCCGATGCCGAAAACGCATTTCATCAAATTGTATTTCGCAGTGATTATTTTTCTAGTGCCTTGCATGAAATTGCACACTGGTGCATTGCTGGTGCTGAGCGTCGTCTTAAAAAAGATTATGGATATTGGTACGCGCCAGATGGTCGTGACAGACCGACCCAAAAAGAATTCTACAAAGTCGAAGAGTTACCCCAAGCAATAGAGTGGGGCTTTTGTTTAGCATGTGGTGTTAAATTTAATATCAGTATGGATAATTTAAATGGCGATAAAACAGATGAGTTAGCATTTACCTCGAATGTTGCTTACCGATTATCAAAATTATTAAGTTTTGGTTTCCCTCCTCGCGCAGAATATTTTATCGATGTGTTACGGAAAGAATATTTTCCCAAAAAAGTGTTTACACCAAAATCTCGCGCTCAATTGTCTTTTGAGACCACAAATAGTAAATTAAGAAATTCTCGAATTTAGAATGGATTAGTCCACTTAAAGCACACATAATGTCAATTGAATCCTCAACTGCTGAACGCCAACAACGTACTTTTGTGCTTGGGTTGGTAATAAATCCGTATGCCGGTATTGGTGGCGCACTTGCATTAAAAGGCAGTGATGGCGCAGATATTCGTGCTCAAGCCCTGGCTCAAGGGGCAATCCCTCAAGCGAATAACAAAACGACAGTGGCATTAAGTCAATTAATTGACTACCAAGCTGATATTCTAATCAAAACGGCATCAGGACAAATGGGGGCTCAATGTGCAGAGTCATTGGGTTTTGATACTCAAGTGTGTTACACCCACCCCAATACCCAAACCGAAGCGAGTGATACCCAAGCCGCTGTAGATATATTTGTTGAACAAGGTGTTGATTGTATTTTATTTGCCGGTGGTGATGGTACCGCTCGTAATATTTGCGCACAAGTGCCGCACCATATTCCTGTATTGGGGATCCCCGCTGGATGTAAAATTCACTCAGGCGTTTATGCCATCACTCCCAGTGCTGCAGGCTGTGTGATTGCTGATATGGTGTTAGGGAAATTGGTGACAGTGCAAAGTGCTGAAGTACGAGACATTGATGAATCGGCCTTTCGCGAAGGCAAAGTCATTGCTAAACACTTTGGCGAACTCACGGTGCCCGCCCAACTGCAATACGTGCAATCAGTTAAAATGGGGGGTAAAGAATCGGATGAATTAGTATTGGCAGATTTAGCAGCATATATTCAAGAGTTACGCGACGATGAAGATGACTGCTCGTGGATCATGGGATCGGGTTCAACCATCGATTTTATGATGGACGAGTGGGGGATCGAAAATACGCTTCTAGGCGTGGACGTGATCACTGCTAGTGGTGAGGTGTTAGCGGATATAACGGCGTCTGAGTTATTAGAACATGTACAGACCTACCGAGCAAAATTAGTGATCACCTTAATTGGGGGACAAGGGCATATTCTTGGCCGTGGTAATCAACAGTTATCCCCTGAGGTGATACGAACGATTGGTCGAGAAAATATTCTCATTGTTGCCACCAAAACTAAGCTTCAACACCTTGAAGGGCGACCATTAATCTGCGATACATCCGATCCCGAATTGGATACTCAATTGCATGGCTACATGGAAGTTATCACAGGTTATAATGATAAAGTGCTGTACCCTGTCGGCGTCGAATACAGGTCAAAGGGGTAAATATTCAACATGAGTCAATTTTGGGATAAGGTCGATACGATTGAAGCACAACTCGATATGATTGTTGATAGTGGTACCGACGATGAGCTGTTTATTGCCAGTTATTTTCATGGTCATTTTTCACTAGCGGTGAGTCAAGTACCTGATGATGTTGATGATAAAATGGTTTTCCTGCGTCAAACTTTAACCGCTAATTTAAACGATGCTTTTGTCAATCGTGAATTAGAGGCTACTGATCAACAGAAAATATGGACACTGCTTGAACGTCTCTTTTAAGCACCCTGACTATCGTTTTGGGGCATGAATCGCGCCAAATAGTCTTGCCTTCGTACACCATCACGAATTAAAAAACGGTTTGGGCATAATGCCTCTGATATTGTACGACTGACGGGTAAAGGATGTCCGAGCAATTGCGAGACGAGGAGTTCAGCCATTAACGGTGCTGTAGTTAATCCGCGTGAACCCAAGCCGGTTAAAATATATTGTTGTGGGATATTTTGGGCATCAGGGTAAGTATATGCCGGTTTCGCTTGGTATAAATGTGCATAGTCATTGAGTTGTTGTGGGATATCCGGTACCGCACCGACTAGCGGTAAATGATCCGGCGTCGAACAACGTACCGCAGCGCGTCCTTTGGTAGGCAATGTCATTGCATGGATCCATGGACACTCGACTAAGCTTTGTTGGTGCATTGCTAAATTCTGTTCTGATTCACTAGCCCGATAATCACAGCTTGTATCTTCTTTGACATAAGTTGAGCCCATCGCATGATAACCATTAATTGCCGGAGTGAAATATCCTTTATGGCATAACACGGTATTTAACGGTGTGCTTTGAACTGTCGCGCTGGCACTTTCGACTTGGCCACGTACTACTCGGTATGGCAGCGGGGGGATCGGCAAATTAGGTGAAGATGCGCCGGTTGCATAAATGACAGCATGCTCAGGTGATTGCGTGAGTGTATCGATTTGCTCAGGCGTCAATGTAGTTCGAGTCTCGATTTGACATAAGCCAGTTTGAGTCGACAGTTGCAATAATGCCTTGACCAACTGAGGCGGGCTGATCCAACCCCCATCTGAAATAAATAACCCTGTATAAGGCATGGCTACGCCGGCAATAGCTTCGGCTTCTTCGATAGATACGCCTTTGATTAGTGCATCCGGCCAAGTTTGTCCATCCTGCAAAGCATGTTGACGCGTCTTGACTTTATCATTGAACCCCACCAGTAATACGCCGCACCAATCATGCTCAAAATTGGCACCCTGGGCAATAAGCTTGTCATAAAAACGTTTAGCATGCACAAAGCTACTAGCATGAACTTGACTGGCATGACTAGCTTGAGCGTTGAGTTGTGGATAGAACCCGCCCAGATCATTGCCTGATGCTCCTTGCGCAACATCAGAATCAGCGCAATATACATTGACTTTGATACCTTGCTGAGTCAACAAATACGCTAAACAGCCCGTGGCGATGCCTCCCCCTAAAATACTTACCTGCGTGATTGATGTCTGTGAGGTTTGTTGAGCCGAGCGTTGATAGTAAGGAACGGTATGCGTTTGTACGATATGTTTTCTTGATTCAAGCTCGGTGAGTCTTGCGCTGAGCATTTCCCGTTTTTTGCCAAAACCTTTGGCTTTTTTCGTGGTAAACCCGGCGGCATTGAGTGCACGACGAACAAATCCTGCGGCAGTAAAAGTAGCAATGGTGCCTGCTGGTTTGGTCAACCGTGCAAGTTGCGCAAATAACGCATCATTCCACATGTCAGGGTTTTTACTTGGCGCGAAGCCATCAAGATACCAGGCGTCGATTAAACCTGAGTCATGCTTTTCATTTGGCGGTACATGCCATTGAGGTAAAATGTCATGAATATCACCTAGCCATAAATCCAGAGTGATATGATCATTAAGAATACTCATCCTATGACAGCCAGCTAGTGGCATTGGGTATTGTGGTAATAGCTCGTCGATAAAGGGGGCTAAATGCGGATACACGGCTAATGCCTTGGTAATATCTGCAGGGGTAACCGGAAACTTTTCGGTCGATAAGTAATATAAACGTGGCAGTGTATAGCCCTCATCTAGCATACGCTGATAATGATGACACGTTTGAAAGAAATTTAAGCCCGTCCCAAAACCAGTTTCACCAATGACAAACGGCATATTGGGATAAGATTGTGTAAATTCTGACCAGCGAGTTAATAACTGACTTTGCTCGATAAACACATAATCGGTTTCTTCACAGCCACGCGCATCGCAAAAGTACACATCCGTAAATGTATCTGCGACAGGCGTGCCTGACTCATTAAAACTGATTTGTGCGTGGCTTAACTTCACATTGACTCATTAAATAAATATACTCAAGGCACTATAATATCAGACCAGTTAATTTTATAAACTAACGTACAATCATCGCTGATAAATACGACACACAAAACCCCAAGGAATATCATGAGAAGAGCAGTCATCACCGGATTAGGCATTGTATCAAGCATCGGCAACAATAAAGCGGAAGTCACCGAATCATTACGCGCAGGGAAATCAGGTATTACTTATTCTGAACAATTTGCCGAAAAAGGCTTACGTAGCCATGTTTGGGGTAAAGTGGATATTGATTTAAGTGAACACATTGACCGAAAACAACTTCGTTTTATGGGCGATGCTGCGTCTTATGCGTTTATTGCGATGCAACAAGCCGTTGCAGATTCTGGTTTAACTGAAGAACAAGTATCTAACATTCGTACGGGTATTATTGCCGGTTCTGGTGGCGCATCATCTGAACACCAAGTCGATTCTGCTGATATTTTACGTAATAAAGGTGTTCGCCGTGTTGGACCTTACATGGTGACTCGTTGTATGGGGAGTACCGTATCTGCTTGTTTGGCGACGCCATTCAAAATTAAAGGGGTCAATTATTCGATTTCCTCAGCATGTGCTACTTCTGCTCACTGTATTGGTAATGCACTTGAGATGATCCAACTAAATAAGCAAGACATCGTCTTTGCCGGTGGCGGTGAAGAATTACACTGGGCCCTATCAGGTCAATTTGATGCCATGGGAGCCTTATCTTCACAATATAATGATACACCTGATAAAGCTTCTCGTACCTATGATGCTAATCGTGATGGTTTTGTGAGTTCTGGCGGCGGCGGTATGGTCGTGGTAGAAGAGCTAGAACACGCTTTAGCTCGTGGTGCACATATTTATGCTGAGATTGTCGGTTACGGTGCCACTTCTGATGGTTACGATATGGTTGCTCCATCGGGTGAAGGCGCAGTTCGTTGTATGCAAATGGCGATGCAAAACGTGGACACTGATATTGATTACTTAAATACGCACGGGACATCTACTCCAGTGGGGGATGTTCAAGAGCTAAAAGCGATTCAAGAAGTCTTTGGTGAGAAATCGCCAGCCATTAGTGCAACCAAAGCGATGACGGGACATGCATTGGGTGCCGCGGGTGTTAACGAAGCGATCTACAGTATCCTGATGATGGAAAATGATTTTATTGCGCCATCGATCAATGTTGAAACATTAGATGAAGCTGCTGCTGGGCTAGATATCGTGACAGAAACACGTGAGCAAACGATTAATACAATCATGTCGAATAGCTTTGGATTTGGTGGGACTAATGCAACGTTAGTTATGCGCCGTTATAACGATTAATAATGATCTGGGGTGTGGTGTTTTGGGCGTATTTATTTTAGATTAAGGTAAATACGTATAATAAATACAAGGACACACCCTATGACTCAATCTGTTAAAGATATCGTATCTCCAGAAGAATGGGCAATTCGCGTCGACCTAGCGGCTTGTTATCGAATGGTCGCTCATTATGGTTGGGACGATCTTATCTTTACTCATATATCTGCTCGTGTGCCAGGTCCTGAAGCACATTTTTTAATTAATCCTTATGGTATGTTATTTGAAGAGGTCACCGCCTCTAGTTTGGTGAAAGTGGATCTGGACGGTAACAAAGTCCTAGATAGCGATTTTGATATCAACCCTGCTGGTTTTAATATTCATTCTGCAGTGCACGCAGCGCGTGAAGATGCGCATTGTGTATTACATCTACATACCAACGAAGGTGTGGCAGTGTCCATTTTAGAAGACGGGCTAGAAGCATTTTCACAAGCTTCGTTATTCCCGTTAAGCGGCTTGTCTTACCATGACTATGAAGGGGTTTCCCTTGATCCTGATGAAAAACAACGTTTAGTAGCAGATTTAGGCGACAATAACTTTTTCGTATTACGTAATCACGGGTTATTAACTTGTGCGAGCACCATCCCTGATGCCTTTTTGTTTATGTATATTATGCAGCGAGCTGCTGAAACGCAATTGCTTGCTCAAGGGACTGGGAAACCACTGATTAAAGTGCCAGACGCTATTTTAGCCGGGATACAGTCTATGGCCAAAGAAGTCCTTAAATCCTCAGGTGGACAAATGGCATGGCCAGGTATTTTACGTAAACTTGACCGTGATTATCCGGGGTTTCGCTCCTAATGAGTACATTCATACTGAGCGAGTATCAAATGCGTGCTCAGTATATTGAATACCAAGACTGGCATGTGGGCTGTTTTAGCCCTTTTGATTTGAATTCATCTGTGGATAATGTTGACGTGTCAGCACGGCCGGTGGTTGTGTTTTTGCATGGTTTTCCTAGTGCCAGTAGTGACTGGAAAGCCCAATGGCATGCACTTAAGGACACGCATTTTTGTATTGGCTTGGATTTTTTAGGTTTTGGTATATCAGATAAACCTTATCCTCATCAATACTCTCTCCATGAACAAGCAGACATTGTTGAGTTGTTATTTGCTCGTTTAATCGAGCGGGGGATCACTAAAATTCATCTTGTTGCTCATGATTATGGCGTATCAGTGGCCCAAGAATTACTCGCTCGGCAACAACAGCAACGACTAGCACTTAACATCAGTTCTGTTGTATTCATGAATGGGGGCCTGTTTGCGGCCTTGCACAAACCGATTTTGACTCAAAAATTATTAAAATCACCGATTGGCGGGCTGCTAAGTAAACTTATGTCAAAGCGGACATTAGCCGGTAGTTTCAACCAAATATTTGGTCCTAAAACACCGCCACAGCCTGAATTAATTGATGAGTTATGGCAGTTATTGAATATACATCAAGGACGACGAGTGATCCCTCAGTTGCTCAGTTATATTGATGAGCGTTATGCCAATGCTACGCGCTGGCAAGACGCGCTGACACAAGCGAAGATCCCTTTGACATTGATTAACGGCGTGCATGATCCCATCTCAGGTCAACATATGCTGAATGAGTTTGAACGGTTATTACCTCAAACACATAATACGCCATTAAATGTTGGTCATTATCCTCAAATAGAAGCGCCAGAAGCAGTGACTCAAGCTTTACGCGACTTTTGGGCTAAGCTATCATCTGAGTAATGTTTTTTAGTCCACAGGTGTATTTTGAAAATTCTATATGATGACAACATGCCATTCGCCGAAGATGTGTTTCCTTCTCTTGGAGATGCAAGTGCGTTTAATCACCAGACGTTAGCAGATATCGATTTGGCTTCGGTTGATGCCATGATGATCCGTTCTACCAGTAAAATTGATCAAGCTAGAGTGGGGCAATTATCATCATGTCAGTTTCTTGCTACCGCGACTGCAGGCTATAATCATCTTGATTTAGCAGCATTATCGGCAGCTAAGATTGACACGTTTATTGCGGCAGGTTGCAATGCGACGTCTGTTTCGGAATATGCACTCAGTGGGGTGTTATACGCCTTATTAGCACGTGGTGATATTCAAGCGTCAGATCCTGTGAGCATACTGCAAGGTTTTAGGGTAGGTGTCGTCGGACTAGGGCAAGTGGGTCGTCGTGTCATGGCTAAGTTTTCTGCATTAGGAATGATCGTAGATGCCTATGATCCGCCTCGTGCGTTAGCTGAAAATAGGCCAGAGTGGAACGATCTTGCGGCTATTTTAAGTTGCGACATTATCTGTTTGCACGCTCCTTTAGTGAAAAACGGACCCTACCCATCATGGCATTTATTTGATGAACAGGTATTAGCTCAGCTTTCACCGCGTCAAATCTTACTCAATGCAGGCAGAGGGGAAGTGGTTGATAATCATGCTTTACTTCGTCTTGCCCAACAGGGGCTAACACCGACGCTGATACTCGATGTGTGGGAAGATGAACCTGATATTTTAACAGAGCTGATTGAGTACTGTTTAATTGCCACGCCACATATTGCTGGACATAGTTTGGAAGGTAAAACTCGTGGGACATTCATGCTATATGATTGGTTAGCCACACAAACTCAACAAGCCATTGTGCATCAAATGGCAGATTTTTTGCCCAATCATGATGTGTCGTTAATCTGCTCGGATGAGTCCTTAACCGTTGAATCGCTTAGTACATTGGTATGGACAATATATGATATAGCATTTGATCATAGCGAATTTGTGTCTAACATGGCACAATCACCCTGTTTTGCACAATTACGAAAGCAATACCGTCAACCTCGACCCAATAGTGATATTGCGGTAAGACGAGAATTTGATACGGCGCATGTCACTTGTACTTTTGAGCAAACCACGCACACTTTGTCAGCGTTGGGTTTTAGTGCCTCAACGCTATAATCGGTTTAAGGATCCTTATTTACCATGTCACAAGCATTTAATGTTGCCGTTTTAGGCGCAACTGGCCTCGTAGGCCAAACAATGATGGATTTACTTGCAGAGCGCAATTTTCCTATTAATCAATTATTTCCTCTTGCTTCAAGCCGTTCAGCGGGTGGTACGATTACATTTAAGGGTAAAGAAATTGAAGTGCTTGATGCCGATAAATTCGATTGGTCACAGGCTGAATTTGGTTTCTTCTCTGCTGGTGGCAGTGTTTCTGAAAAGTTTGCCCCCATCGCTGCTGAAGCAGGATGTGTTGTCATTGATAATACCTCACATTACCGTTATGAGCCGGATATTCCTTTAGTCGTACCAGAAGTCAATAGTCACGCATTAGCGGATTTTAGAAATCGTAATATCATTGCCAACCCTAACTGCTCTACCATTCAAATGATGGTGGCTTTAAAGCCTATTCATGAAGCAGTCGGGATTGAACGTATTAACGTATGTACCTATCAATCAGTATCGGGTGCAGGTAAAGAAGCGATGGAAGAACTCGCTACGCAAACCGCTGATTTATTAAATGCTCGTGAAGTGAAAAACGATAACTTTTCTCGTCAAATTGCGTTTAATGTGATCCCACAGATTGATGTGTTCCTTGATAATGATTACACCAAAGAAGAAATGAAAATGGTGTGGGAGACACGTAAGATTTTAGGTGATGATACTATTCTAGTGAATCCTACCGCAGTGCGTGTCCCAGTATTTTTTGGTCATGGTGAAGCGATTCACATTGAAACACGTTCTCCGATTGATGCCGCTGATGTTAAAGCGTTACTGGCTCAAGCTGAAGGCATTAAATTGTATGATGATCGTGAAGCATTTCCTACGCAAGTATGCAGTGCCAGTGGCAATGATTTAACTCATGTTGGGCGTGTACGTAATGATATTTCGCATCCCAATGGTATTAATATGTGGGTTGTTTCTGACAACATCCGTAAAGGGGCGGCGACGAACAGTGTTCAAATTGCAGAAACATTAATTCGCGATTATCTGTAGTTCCTCTTATATCCTACCTTCGATAAATGCTCGTCTATGACGAGCATTTATGCTATCTTCTGACACAACTTTTTCTTCATATAACGACGACACTTTCTAGCCTATCGTTAACGATTTTTTTTGGGAATAACTATGAAGCAATTCGTGATATTAGTGTTGATTTTTTTATCCCTAATCCAGACGACGCCTGCGTTTGCTGGAGAGTTCCAACGAGTTGAGTTAAGTGTCGATCATAACACTGAAACGACCCGCACTAGTAATGTGGTTTATGGGCCTGTAAGTGATAATGATACGCTATGGCGTATAGCGCGTATCTATCGAAATTCCCCTGAATTTGCAACAGCGAAACCGGAATCCTTATATCCGGTCATGTACGGCATATATGTATTAAATCCGAATGCATTTAATAACCAAAACGTGAATCAATTACTGAATAATGCGATGTTAGTCATGCCAGCGGCGAGTTTTGTTGCGACCATTGACCTAGAGACAGCTCGACGCAAAATGGAGGGTGATGAGGTTTTGCTTGCGGATAGTTCTTTACTAAGCACTCAATCTAAGGCGGGTGTCGTCGAACAAAAAATGTTGTCGTCTAGTGAGCAACACACCCTGGAACAACTGACACTTCAATACTCAACATCGCTTGATAGTATTCAAACATTACTTGATGAAAATGCGTTGCTGTCTTCGCAATTACAGTCGGTATCCCAACAGCTTACGCAATTATCTCAACGTGTAGATGGTGATGTGCAAGAACAACTTGACGCTCAAGCTGAATTACAAGTGCAGTTATATCAATTACTGGATAAGTCTTCTCAGATCAGCGAAGCAACAACGCAAACCAATTCAGTGACAGATTTACTGGTGCTATTAAAAGAGCCATTGATTATTATTTCGTTGTTTTCAGGCATCATATTATGTGCATTGGTTGTGTTTGGGCTGTGGTTATTTTCTCGTCGTCCCAGGATAATAGACGGTGATGACATTGCTTCAAGGCCAGCAGAAGATATGTTAAATGTCATCGAGTTGTCTGATACAGATTTTAGCCATGCACCATTCTCTGATCGTGACTCCTATGTTAAGCATAGTTTTGAAAATCCTGATCTGGTTGAAGATGTTATTCCTGAGCCAGTGGTGGTGTCTGAGCCTGCATCTGATGCTTCCACAAAGCAGGAACCGAAAGCGACTTCGGAGTCGGTGTCTGAATTCGCATCATCTTTAATAGATGACATCCCTGACATTAATATTTGGGCGTCTGATCAACACGCGCCAGATGAAAGTCTGATCACAGATTTAGAGAATACGGATTTTGATGAATTACTTCAATCGCTTGAAACTCCGGCTAAGGATGAGGAAGTCAAGCTTGAGCCAAAGGCTCCGGTTGCCCCTTCGTCACTCAATGACAAGGTTAAAAATGAGACTGATGAATTTATCGATGTGGACACACTGCTTGCAGATATTAGCGAGATGGAAGATGAACCTGAGATAGATTTATTAAAGAACATCGACAGTATGCCTGAGCCGGTGAGTGAAAATGAGATCACTGACGATGATGTTTTTTCATCTGATTTAGATTTAGCGCGTGTCTATATTGAAATGGACGATATCTCAGAAGCGTTGGATATCTTAAAAAAAGTGTTACTAAACGGTTCAACTTCTCAACAAGCAGAAGCTAAACAAATTCTTACCCAACTAGATAACCGATAAATGACTACCAATATTGCGATGGCTGTAGAATACTACGGTGCTGATTTTTATGGCTGGCAACGCCAAGATAACGTGCCTTCAGTGCAGCAAGCATTAGAAGATGCAGCGAGTTTTGTTGCCGATGAAAAAGTGAATATTATCTGTTCGGGTAGAACCGATGCTGGTGTTCATGCGACATATCAGATTGTTAATTTTAAAACGTCGGCTAAACGTGACGAGAAAGCCTGGACGTTAGGGGTCACAACAAAAACCCCAGATGCCATCGCGGTGAAATGGGCAGTAGAAGTGCCCGATACATTTCACGCTCGTTTTAGCGCAACGGCGAGGCGTTATCGTTATATTATTTATAATCATCGTGTGCCTCCTGCGATTTTAGCGAAAGGGCTTACTCACTGTTATTTACCATTAGATGCACAAAAAATGCACGAAGCGGCACAAGTGCTGGTGGGTGAACATGATTTTACATCGTTCCGAGCAGCGCTGTGTCAGTCGAAAACGCCTTTTCGAAATATTCATTTTGTGAATGTTCAACGAGTCGGTGAATATGTCATTATTGATATTAAAGCGAATGCGTTTTTACATCATATGGTACGAAATATTGCCGGCTCTTTAATGTTGATAGGCGCTGGAGAACAGCCTGTGAGTTGGTTGCAAGAAATACTTGAGATTAAAGATCGTACTCAAGCAGGTGTGACGGCAAAACCGAATGGTTTATATTTTGTTGATGTCGATTACCCCGAATTTGATTTACCTAAAAGTCCTCTTGGGCCTACATTCTTACAATTTCCCGAATGACTATTATTGACTTCTAAGACCAGTTAATCTTTCGTATTAACTGGTTTTTGTGGTTTAATTCACCCTATAAAGATCGATTTTCGACAGGATATAAAAAATAATGAGTTGGATAGAGAAAATTCTCCCGCGTACGCAGTCTTCTGAAAAGAGTAATGTACCTGAAGGTATTTGGACTAAATGTACATCTTGTGATTCAGTACTTTATCGTAGTGAATTAGAAAAATTGCTTGAAGTATGTCCTAAATGTGACCATCACATGCGTATAGGCTCACGTGCCCGTATCAATAGTTTTTTAGATGCTGATGGGCGTGAAGAGTTAGGTTCAGAGTTTGAACCTCAGGATATCCTAAAATTTAAAGATTCCAAACGCTATAAAGACCGTATCTCAGCGGCGCAAAAATCCACTAATGAAAAAGACGCTATTATTGTGGTCAAAGGTAAATTAAATGGTATGCCAGTTGTGGTGGCTAGTTTTGAATTTGCGTTTTTAGGTGGCTCAATGGCCTCGGTTGTGGGCGCCCGTTTTGTGGCAGCAGTTAATGCGTGCTTGGCTGAGAAAATGCCATTAATTTGTTTCTCTGCTAGTGGTGGTGCACGTATGCAAGAAGCACTTTTATCTTTGATGCAAATGGCGAAAACATCGGCTGCATTAGCGAAAATGAGCCAAGCAGGTTTACCGTATATTTCAGTATTAACGGATCCGACAATGGGTGGGGTTTCAGCTAGTTTAGCAATGTTGGGTGATGTGAATGTGGCTGAACCAAAAGCATTAATTGGTTTTGCCGGCCCTCGCGTTATCGAGCAAACCGTTCGTGAAACATTACCTGAAGGTTTTCAGCGCAGTGAATTTCTATTGGATAAGGGAGCGATTGATATGATCGTTGACCGTCGTGATATGCGCGATACTTTGTTCAGTGTCTTATCAAAATTACATCATGTGAATGTCCCTGATAGTCCAGCGTTTGATGCATCTAATACGTCAACTTCTGATCCTGTTGTTACTCAACAACCGTCAGATTTTCCAAAAAATGGATCTGACTCTTAAGTAAACACGCTATGACTCTGACAGCTGATGCTTCGTTAATGGAATGGTTGACTCATCTTGAGTCAATCCATCCGGTAGGTATAGATATGGGCTTGGATCGTGTTCAAGCAGTCTATCAGCGTTTAAATTTGGATTGGTCTGGAGTCACGGTGATCACTGTGGCAGGCACCAATGGCAAGGGCACTACATGTGCTTTTATTGAAGCTGCTGCTATACAATGCGGTTATGAGGTTGGGGTCTATAGTTCCCCTCATATCAATACCTATAATGAACGTGTCAGAATTAATCAACAGTTATTAGATGATACCGCTCATACTCAAGCATTTGCTGCAATAGAAGCTGCTCGAGGTAATATCTCTCTTACTTATTTTGAATTTGGCACGCTTGCTGGACTGTGGTTACTGCATCAACAAGCGCTCGACGTGGCTGTATTAGAAGTCGGCCTAGGTGGCCGCCTTGATGCTATTAATGTAGTCGACCCAGATATCGCTGTTATCACGAGTATTGGACTGGATCACCAAGCATTTCTTGGGGATACACGCGCACTTATTGCACAAGAAAAAGCGGGAATTATGCGCGCGGGTAAACCGGTTATCATCGGTGAGCCTGAACCGCCTCATACCCTCCGCGAAGCTGTCGTGAGTTATGCTGCCGATGCTCAATGGGTGGGTCAAGATTTTGCTTATCACATTGAACACAATCTCTTTCACTTTAAGATGGGTAGTACACAGTTAAGCCTCCCTTTACCTCACATTCCTTTTCCTAATGCCGCTACTGCGATGGCAGTAGTGCATCAGCTAGCTTGGCCTGTCTCTGCTTCACAATGGGCATACTGTGCTGCACATACAAGGTTAAACGGCCGGTTAACAGTATTAACTGAACATGCGTTTGGCAGTGAGGCGCCAGTGATTATGTTAGATGCTGCACATAATATTCAAGCTTCAGAGTATTTAGCGACACATATTGCTCATCTTGCTCCTCGTCGGGTGTTTGCCGTATGCGGTATTATGCAAGATAAAGATTGGGCCGGGGTATGTGCCCCATTAGTCCCTTTAGTATCACATTGGTATCCGTGTGATGTTCAGATTGAACGCGCTGCAAAAGGAAGTGATATTGCAGCATGTTTAGTCAATTCTTTAGCCATTAATAAGACACAAGTGACGGCAGTTAATACTCCTTATGAAGGGGTTGTGAATGCAATTAAGACTGCCACCAATCAGGATTTAGTGTTAATATTTGGTTCGTTTTTTACCTTAAGTGACTTTTACGCACAATTACCATCTGCGTAGTGTCGCACGTTTTATGAAGGGCTATTTGTGAATACTGCATTACAGAACAGGTTAGTAGGGACGATTTTGGTAGTGGCACTTGCCGTCATCTTTTTACCTGATTTACTTGATGGTCAGAAACAAGTGCAACAAGATATTCAAATCAATATCCCGAAACCACCAGCACCTTTAGCGACTCATTCTCTTCGTGAAGTGAATATTGAAAATATTAAACAACAAGCGGCTTTACCGGTCGTTGTCGAAGATATTATTGCGGATGATACAGACGTTGTTTCTGTTAGTGACACTGGCATTGGCACTAATACTGATACCCAAGTCACTCCAGAAATCGACACCGCAGTGGCAACTTCCCCCCCAGAAAATAGTAAAACCAATCTCACTGCCTCGCTGGAGAATCAGACACAACGTTTGCAAGCGGACCCTCAAGAGTCAGCTGGGTGGGTGATACAGTTAGGTAGTTTTAGACATCAAAAGAATGTGAGAGAGTTATTCGATATTTTGGAAAAAGCAGGATATCGCACGTTTTCCCGTCCAGTAGAAACACCTTCTGGCATTCTCACTAAAGTGTTTGTAGGACCAGAAATTGACCAAGAAAAACTTAAAGCTGCATTACCACATTTGAACGAAATCACGAAATTAAAGGGGCGACTTACGCCTTTTACAATATAAGTAAAAATCTTGATGGTTTTGCATCTAGCATCTGCTAAACTACGCGCCATCAAGTTCTTAAGAAAGCCTGAGCTGACTTAAACTATTATGAAGAAATTATGAACTGGGTCGACTTTTCTATTATTGGCATTATTGTCTTATCAGCATTGATAAGCTTAGTGCGTGGCTTTATGAAAGAAGCCTTATCTCTGGTTATTTGGTTTAGCGCATTTTATGTGGCTAGCCGTTTCTATCCGAACGTGTCCCTGTTACTTACCCAAATTGAAAATGAGATGTGGCGTCAAGGTGCTGCTATTGGCCTGTTATTTGTAGCCACTATGATTGCGGGCGCTATCTTTAATTATATTGTCGGTCAGTTAGTTGAATATACTGGTCTGTCTGGCACTGATAGAATGTTAGGTATTGTGTTTGGTGCACTTCGAGGTGTCCTGATAGTATCTGCAATATTATTTTTCATCGATTCATTTACAGGGTTCTCAACAACTCCTTGGTGGGAAGCATCCATTCTCATACCAGAGTTTGCGATTGTGATTGAATGGTTTTTTGAATACCTTCAAGGTAGTTCAAGTTTTTTAACACCCGCTTAAATAGGTAATTTAACATGTGTGGTATAGTCGGTATTGTTGCGCAAGGTCCTGTCGCCCAAGATTTATATGACGGGTTAACCGTTCTACAACATCGTGGCCAAGACGCCGCTGGAATTATGACCATTGATGATGGAAACTTCCATTTAAGAAAAGCGAATGGTCTGGTCAAAGATGTTTTTCATACGCGTCACATGAAGCGTCTTAACGGTAACACGGGGATTGCGCATTGTCGGTATCCTACGGCTGGCAGTTCAAGTTCTGCTGAGGCTCAACCCTTTTATGTCAATTCACCTTACGGTATCGCATTTGCGCATAATGGTAATTTGACAAATGCACATGAATTAGCGGATGAAGTATTTAAACTTGCTCGACGTCATATCAATACCACATCAGATTCTGAAATTTTACTTAATATCTTTGCTCATGAAGTCCAAGCCTGTGAAGGCATGGTGGTAACACCTGAAGAGATCTTCAAGGCCGTGACTAATGTGCATAAAAAAATTCGCGGTGCTTACGCTGTTGTCGCTTCAATCATCGGTAATGGTATGGTTGCGTTTCGTGATCCTAATGGGATCCGTCCATTAGCACTGGGTAAGCGTGAAAACGAGCATGGCACTGAATATATGGTGGCTTCAGAAAGTGTTGCGTTAGATGCGGTTGGTTTTACGTTTATGCGTGATGTATTACCTGGAGAAGCTGTATATATTACTGATGCAGGTGAATTATTCACGCAACAGTGTTCGTCGAATGCAGTTCATTCACCGTGTGTGTTTGAATTTGTGTATTTTGCGCGTCCTGATTCATTTATTGATGGTATCTCGGTTTATGCGTCTCGTGTCAATATGGGCACTAAACTGGGGGAAAAAATAGCGCGTGAATGGGCTGATAAAGACATTGATGTTGTTATTCCTATCCCTGAAACATCAATGGATGTCGCACTACAAATCGCAAATACTTTGGATTTACCTTATCGCCAAGGGTTTGTTAAAAATCGTTATATTGGTCGCACGTTTATTATGCCTGGCCAAAAACAACGTAAGAAATCTGTCCGTCGTAAACTGAACGCGATCAAATCTGAATTCAAAGACAAAAATGTGTTATTGGTTGATGATTCCATTGTTCGTGGTACCACTTCTGAACAAATTATTGAGATGGCGCGTGAATCTGGAGCGAAGAAAGTGTACTTTGCTTCAGCAGCACCTGAAATTCGTTTTCCTAATGTATATGGTATTGATATGCCGTCACCTAATGAGTTGATTGCATACGGTCGTGAAATCGAACAAATCAGTGAGTTGATTCAAGCAGACGGCTTAATTTTCCAAGACATCGACGATTTAGTTGACGCAGTTAAACTAGAAAATCCAGAAGTAGCGCGTTTTGAGACTTCAGTATTTGACGGTCAATACATCACAGGTGATGTTGACCAAGACTACCTTGACCTGATCAATAACGCACGCAGCGATCATGCAAAAAAATCAGCAGGTAAAAAAGGTGGATTAAACAATATTGACATGCACAATATTGATCAAGAATAATATCAATTGTTACGAAACAAATAAAAAACCACCTGTATTGAAGGTGGTTTTTTTATTGCGTTTAGCGCTTAAAGGTAAGTAATTCCAGAGCCTGAATTAAGTAAAATCACTGACATTGCCATCAACACCGATAACAGTACTAAACCGCAAGTGACTACAGTTGATGCATAGATAAAGCCTTTTTCTTCAGGGATATGCATTAAAATCGGTACGCCCGAATAGAGTAGATATATGGAATAGGTTAGTCCGACTAAACCCACTGCACTAATAAACCATAACTCAGGATATAAACAAGCAAAACCAACCATGTAAAGTGGGGTGGCTGTGTATGCTGCTAGTTCTAAAGCTTGTGTGATGGATGGTTTAGCATCAAATACTTCTGCGAGTTCATGGATCATCATTGCCAAGCTGGAAACACCGACGACTAGACCAAAATACATACCTAAAGACATGAATAGCGCACTTTCATGGGTTAAGCGGATCGTATCTCCTGCACCAATACTCCAACCAATTTGAGCACTAGCGTAATAACTACAGACTGAAGGAATAAGTGCGATAATTAAGATATGACTCAACGCATACCAATAATTTTCATGATTACGGTCAATTTGTTGCCATTCGGTTCTTGGGTTTGAATATAACCCCCATAAGTGATTTAAAATCATCACGACTCTCCAATAAGATAATATGTCGTCTTTGTACATATTCAAAGACAGATAACATTGATAACTGAAAAGTGAGAAACAGAAGTATATCTATGTGGATATTGTATTCTGTAAATCGACCCCAACGCACCAAATGTAAAAATAATGGGGTTTCATTTACAATGTGTTAACAAATAATGCGTAATAAGATAAAAAAAGTCAAATATTATGCACATATTAATTTTGTGGCACTCAGAAATAACGAACAAATCTAGGCGGAATAAGGTTCAGTTAGATAATAGTGACATAAATCGACATTGCGTTAGCGCTTGCACTTATTATAAAATATACCATTAATCCCGCTTCTTAATATTCGAGTAAATAATGCTAACGACCACTTTGTTAGATCCTATTTTGACGTTTTTACCTAATACCACACCACAAGCGTGGCTGGATGAGGCGATTAAACCAGAAAACTTGCCCTTGCTGTTAACTGATCATCTAATGTGTGAGCTCAAAGCAGCACAGACAGCGATGTTACTATTACGTCGATATGCCGTTGACAAAGATAGCTCTCAGGCATTGTTGGAATGGCTAAAGCCCTTTGAAGACTTTGCTTACCGTAAAGTGGGTGATGGCGATTTATCCACTAAAATTACCTTATCCAAAAAACTCATTAGTCGCAGTAATTTTGAACATGGCGATGAGCTTATTGCTAAGATGGTATTACTAATTAAAGAAGAGCTTCATCATTTTGGTCAAGTGCTAGAAATCATGCAGTCACGCAATATCCCTTATGACAATATCCCGGCCTCACGTTATGCGCGAAGCTTAATGCAACATGTGCGAACCCACGAGCCGGCAAAATTAACGGATACCTTGATTTGTGGTGCATTTATTGAGGCTCGAAGCTGCGAGCGCTTTGCTGCCATTGCGCCTAACTTAGATGAGGAATTAAATAAATTTTATGTATCACTATTACGCTCTGAAGCGCGACATTTCAGTGATTATTTAGGTTTAGCGCAGTTAGTCAGTAAAGAAGATATCACTGAAAGAGTCGCTTATTTTCGGGCCATAGAAGGTCAGTTAATCGTCACTGATGATCCCGATTTTCGCTTTCATTCTGGAGTACCGATACAACTTGCGGTAGCTTAAGTTTTTTTGAAAGTACGTTGTTGTAAGTCAAATTTGTGCGCATCGACTTTCAATACACTGCCTTGTGTATACCAATCACCTAAGACAATTCTCGTCGCGTCGGTTTTTTTATCTGATGTAGGTTCGTTGATTTTGACCGGATGGATATGAATATCGGGTCGATGGGTATGACCGTGGATCATACGTTTGACTTGATATTTTTGAAACAATTCTACCACTGCTGTTGGCGTGACATCCATAATATCCATGTTGAGTTGTTGCTTATTTTGAGCGGAGACATTTCTGCCCTTATGAGCGATTCGCTTACGCCAACTTAAAGGCAAAGATAACATTAATTTTTGCCACCACCAAGAACGTGATTTTTTACGAAAACGCATATATTCAACATCATGAGTACATAGTTCATCACCATGCAGTAGCAATGTCGGAGTGTTGTATAAATTAATCACCGTTTGTTCAGGTAATAATGTCATGCCAGCGCTTGCGGCATATTGTTCTTTCAATACGAAATCACGATTACCATGGATAAAATAGACAGGTGTTGTTAAGGAGAGCTGTTTAAATGCTTGAGCAATAAGTTGAGTAAAAGGGTTAATATCATCATCCCCAATCCATACTTCAAATAAATCGCCCAAGACATATAAAGCATCTGCTTTAGGTGCTTCCTCACGCAGAAAGGTCATCAAGCAATCTGTGATGTCTTGACGCTCTGCGCTAAGGTGTAAATCAGAAATGAAATAAGTAAAAGCACCCATTTTCAAATAAACCGAAATCGTCGATTATTCGTTGATATCAACGGATTCAATCATCACTGTTTCTAATGGTACATCGGCGTGAAAGCCAGAGTTACCTGTCGCGACTGCCTCAATGGCTTCAACAACTTCGATACCGGCAGTGACTTCACCAAATACACAATAACCCCATCCACTAACCGATTCGCTAGTGTGATTTAGAAAATCGTTATCTTTGGCATTGATAAAAAATTGTGCAGTCGCTGAATGAGGGTCTTGAGTACGTGCCATTGCAATTGACCCTTTCTTATTCACTAAGCCATTGTTTGCTTCGTTTTTGATTGGTGCTTTAGTATCCTTTTGATCCATGTCAGCTGTAAATCCGCCACCTTGGATCATGAAACCTTTAATCACTCGATGAAAAATAGTGCCTTCAAAGAAGCCATCTTTGGCATAGCTTAGGAAATTTGCGACAGTTTCAGGTGCTTTTTCGCTATTTAAGCTAATAGTAATTGCGCCATGATTTGTGTTTAAAGTAATAGAAGACATGAAAGTACCCTTTATATAAATTAAGTGGGCGTATTCTAGCCTACTTTATTGATAATTACGATGATTCTGCAGGTTTGGAATGGTAAACTACGCAAATATTAAGAGGTGGTATACTTAACATCACCACAGCGTTAATTTAATACAGGAATGATACATACATGTTACATATTTTTAATACGTTGACTCGGGAAAAAGCCCCGTTTGTACCACTTGAACCAAACAAAGTCGGCATGTATGTGTGTGGGATCACGGTATATGATTTATCGCATATGGGTCATGCCCGTACGTATCTAAGTTTTGATGTCATGGTCCGCTATTTACGTCATATGGGATATGAAGTGAAATATGTGCGTAATATCACAGATGTTGATGACAAAATCATTCAACGTGCTATTGAAAACAATGAAACGATGTCTCAGCTTACTGAGCGAACAGTCGCGATGATGCATGAAGATTTTGCGGCTTTAAATCTGTTACCACCAGATATTGAACCCCGTGTAACTACACATATGGCCGAAATCATCGAAGTTATAGAAAAGTTAGTAGCAAAAGGGCATGCCTATGTCGCTAGTTCTGGCGATGTGCTGTTTGATGTATCTACGTTCAAAGACTATGGTGCATTGAGTAAACAAGACTTAGACCAATTACAATCAGGTGCACGTGTCGCTGTGGCCGATGGTAAAGATGATCCGATGGATTTTGTGTTATGGAAGAAAGCCAAAGCGAATGAGCCTAGCTGGTCGTCGCCTTGGGGAGAGGGGCGTCCTGGCTGGCACATTGAATGTTCAGCCATGAACCATAAACATTTAGGTAAACATTTTGATATTCATGGTGGCGGCTCAGACTTGACCTTCCCGCATCATGAAAATGAAGTGGCTCAGTCATGTTGTGCGTTTGATACCCCTTATGTGAATACTTGGGTGCATACTGGCATGGTGCAAGTAGACAATGAAAAAATGTCTAAATCGTTGGGTAACTTTTTTACCCTGCGCAGCGTTTTAGAACAGCATCATAAGGAAACATTACGTTTCTTTTTAATGTCGGCGCATTACCGTTCACAATTGAGTTACTCTCAAGATAACCTTGAACAAGCACAATCTGGTCTTGAACGATTATACACAGCACTACGTGATGTCACTCCCGATAGTCGCACTGAATTAGGTTATGGTGGATATTTAGCGCGCTTTGAAGCGGCCATGAATGATGATTTTAATACACCTATAGCGTTTTCAGTATTATTTGATTGTGCGAAAGATTTGAATAAAGCTAAATCTACTGACCCTGCAGAAGCGTCTCGCTTAGCGCAAGTATTAATCTCACTGGGGGCTATTTTAGGCTGCCTACAAGACGACCCAGTTAATTTTCTACAGAGTGATGCGGATATCGATGGGGAGGCTGTTGCAGCATTAATTGCACAGCGAAATCAAGCGCGTGCCGATAAAGACTGGGGCGCAGCTGATGCAGCCCGTGATGCACTAACCGCAATGGGGGTGGTGATTGAAGATAGCGCGACTGGCACGACATGGCGTAAAGCATAATGTCAGACAGAGGTGAGTTGCGTATTTGGCGTCAACTATTGTAATGCTGGCATAATCAAAGGGCATCTATTGATGCCTTTTTTGTGCGCGTAGATTATGAGGCGTTTGCTATGCGGGTGACATCCACACTTAAACGTAAGCGTTGTCCTGGCTGTAAGTAACGCTGTTTATCAAGTTGATTCCATTTGACGATATCATTGATTTTGATATTAAATTTCTGCCCGATCCGCGCCAGTGAATCCCCATTTTTAACGATATAGGTGATATTTCTCACGATACCTGAAGGTTTGTCGTTGGGGAGCCAGACGACTAATTTTTGGCCCGGAAAAATAGGATCTTTGGGCGCTAAGCCGTTCCATTTAGCTATTGAACGTGTGCTGACATTATATTTTTTAGCTAATTTCCAAAGTGAGTCACCCGTTCGGATCACATGCGTCAATTTTGCTTTATTTGAACGTTGACGTTTGTTTTTAATTGTCGCTAATCGCTGGGTTTTTGATAATGTATATTGATCCAATGATTTTAACGCTACAGGGACTAATAAATAATCGCCTTGGTAAATTACATTGCCATTGAGTTCATTGACCTGCTTTATGATATCAACACTGGTGTAATGTGCTTGGGCAATTTCCCCTAAATTATCACCAGGCTGAACTTGGTAACGTAACCAATTAATACGTTCTTTTGCCTGAGTTTGCGCTAATCTATCTTTAAATACTGTCGCTTTTTGGAGAGGTAATAGTAAGTGATGAGGACCATCGGGGGCTGTTGCCCAGCGATTAAACCCAGGGTTTAATGCATGTAATTCGGTCAGAGGTAAATCTGCAAAGTCAGCGGCTATCGCTAAATCAATTTGTGAATCTACAGTCACGATATCTAACACTGGCGCGTTAGCAATCACCGGCCAAGTAAAGTGTCCTTCAACGGCTTCTTGTTTTAATATATTAATTAAGGCCATCAACTTAGGCACATATTGACGGGTTTCTTGAGGTAAGTCCAGAGACCAAAAATCAGTTGGTTTATTTAACCGTTCATTCTTTTTAATCGCTCGTCGAACTCGTCCTTCGCCAGAGTTATATGCTGCTAATGCGTGATACCAGTTACCATCAAAGTAACGATGTAAGTAAGCGAGGTATTTAACTGCACCTTGAGTGGCCTTGATGACATCACGTCGCCCGTCATACCACCAATTTTGTTCCATGCCAAAACGTTTGCCTGTCATTGGAATAAATTGCCATAAGCCTGAAGCACTGCCATGTGAATAAGCAAAAGGGTCAAATGCACTCTCGACAATGGGGAGTAGTGCTAACTCGACTGGAAGATTATTTTCTTCTAAAGTCTGGACAATAAAATGCATAAAAGGACGAGCGCGTTCTGCTACTTTGTCCATGTATTGTGGATGCTTGAGATACCATTGTTGACGTTTTGTGATACGCGGATGTTCAGCATCTAAGGTAGTGGCATTAACAGCAATATATTCCCATAGATTAGTGATGTCAGCAGGTACCTGAGTATCGGTGAGTTCGACCGGTAATTCAATACTGGAAAGGGATTCGGTGACATTTTCGACAGGATGGATCAATTGTTCATTGTCGCTGACAACAGGTGCATTGACGGTATGAGAAGTACTCATGCAGCCGCTAATGATGATTAAGTAAATGATAATTAATAAAAAACGCATGAAACTCAGCTGTGTCGAAAAATAATCAGGCCAGATTATACATTAAAAAGTGACTCTTTTCTAAAATTCGTCTTTTGCTTGGCGTAATGCCGCGAATACTTGCACCGAATCTGAAAGTAAATTTTGGGCAAATTTATCAGCATAAAGTTTCACATTACTTTCGTTCAGTCGTAGGAATGGATTTAACTTTAACTGTTCTTGTAGCATTGTTGGTAGCGTGGGTTTGTTATTAAAAATTTGACGTTCTACCCATAATTTGTATTGTTTGAGGTATTCATTATCGGGTTCAACATCCAAGGCAAATTCAATATTGGCTTGAGTGTATTCATGCGTACAATACAACATGGTGTCGGTGGGTAATCTGGTAATTTTTTTAAGTGTCTCGGTCATTTGTCGTGGTGTGCCTTCAAATAAACGACCACATCCTACTGAAAATAATGTATCCCCACAGAACAATACGCCTTTGGTATAAAACATTATATGATCAAGTGTATGCCCTGGGGCTTCTATGACAAAACACTCTAATTGCAGCTCGTTTAAATATATAACATCGTGTTCTTGAAGAGTCTGAGTAATCCCGGCAATGCTGGGGTTATTAGGACCAAATACTGGTAAATCTGGAAAGGCTTGAGTCAGCGCTTTTATCCCCCCAGTGTGATCAGGGTGGTGATGGGTAATCAAGACTGCTGATAAGGTCAATTGCTGTTCGTTTAAAAATTGCATCACTGGCTTAGCATCACCTGGGTCAACGACTACACAATGATCATTTGTGCACATGGCCCAAATATAATTATCAGTAAACGCCTTTATAGGTACTATTTTCATGGAACGCCAATTAATAATCAGAAATGAATTTTATATGTTATCGCATACTACGATATCAACTATTAATTAGATAGTGATTTTTTATGACAAAATTTCCAGATAATGATAGTTTGGTTATGGTTAAATTAAGTCACTTTTTCAGGAGTCTAAGTTATGTTTATTGGTCAGGCATTTCGTCATACACCGCTTGCATATCCTGAAGATTGGCATGTATGCCCCCAACATGAGGTCATTACGGCACAGATTAATACTCTCATTAAACAACATTGCGATACGATATACGGTGATGTCCAAGTGAATATTGGAGAATTAAGTGTATTGGATGCATCCGAAGATAACCGTTTACGCAAAACTATCAATTTACATGTCAATCATGATCACATTGATACTCTGGCCAATACGGTATGTCCGATTCATACTGAGCGGCATCAAACTGTCTACGGTAAATTGATTGAATTGCCTTTTGGACAGGGGACGGTCGACACGGCCTGTTTGATAAATGCCTTAGACTTTACACATGACCCCCATCAGTTGCTACGAGAAGTGGAACGGGTAACACGTAGTGATGGTCATATTATTTTAACAGGGTGCAACCCGCTGAGTCTGTCAGGTTTATTACATCAATTACCAGTGTATCAAGCTCATCCGTTTTCATCAGCGCGTTTCTTTAGTTACTACCGAGTCAAAGAATGGCTGAATGTATTAGGTTTTTCGATCAAATATCGCTGTTTTTTTGGTCCTGCCAATATCTTTGGCAAGCCCAAGAAAATAAAAGAGACGATTGATCCTATAGGATCCTCATCCATGCGCAGTATGTATTTTATTGTGGCACAAAAACATGAAATACCGATGTCGGTGATTAAGCCTAAATTTGCAAAAGTGACACCTCGGTTGCAATCAGCACAACCGAGTTTGCGTGTGAAATAAATTAGCTAATGCGCGTTATTTAACGCGCATGCCAGGCTGAGCACCTGAATGAGGCTCAAGGATATACAATTCATCACCACCAGGACCTGCTGCCAATACCATGCCTTCAGACATACCAAAGCGCATTTTACGCGGGGCAAGATTGGCTACCATCACAGTCAGTTTTCCGGCTAAATCTTCTGGTGCATATGCAGATTTAATGCCAGCGAAGACTTGTTTGGTTTCGGCGCCTATATCGAGCTGTAGACGTAATAACTTATCGGCACCTTCGACATGTTCAGCACTGACAATTTTGGCAATGCGTAGATCGACTTTCGCAAAATCATCGAAACTAATGGTCGGTGCGAGTTCATCATCACTTTTTGGCGCGGGTGTTGTCTCTTTTTTGGTCTTTTTCTTTGCTTTAGACGCGTCTTCGGTCACGGCAAGGTTTTCTTTTGATGCATCCACCATCGCGGCGACTTTATCTGCATCTACTCGCTGTAGCATCGCTTTAAATTTATTGATTTCATGACCGGTTAAGGTCGTTTGCGCAGAGTCCCATGTAAATTCATCGTTCAAAAACGCTTGCGCTTTTTGCGATAAATCAGGCAACACCGGCGACAAATAAATGCTTAACACACGAAACATATGTATGCCCATTGAGCAGACATCATGAGTCAGTTGTTGTTGGTCTGGGTCTTTGATGGTGACCCAAGGTGCTTGGGTATCAATAAACTGATTCGCTTTATCTGCCAGCGCCATAATTTCACGGATGGCGTGGTGATATTGACGATTTTCGAAATGTGTCGCGATACTTTCACTGGCGTGGGTAAATTCATTTAACAATGCTTCATCCAAGATCGTCTGTGACAGTTTACCGTCGAATTTTTTGGTGATGAAGCTAGCACAGCGACTGGCGATGTTGACCACTTTACCGACTAAATCAGAGTTTACTTTTTGGGTGAAATCTTCAAAGTTTAAGTCGATGTCGGTGACACTATCATTGAGTTTTGACGCAAAGTAATAGCGTAGATATTCAGGGTTCAGATGTTCTAAATAAGTACGCGCTTTAATAAAAGTGCCTTTTGATTTCGACATTTTTGCGCCATTCACCGTCACAAATCCATGAATGTTCACACCCGTTGGTTTACGATAGTTAGCGCCTTCGAGCATGGCAGGCCAAAACAGGCAATGGAAATACATAATGTCTTTACCAATGAAGTGGTAAAGCTCGGCATCAGAATCAGCCGACCAGTATTCGTCAAAGTTAATATTATTACCTGCACAGAAATTCATGAAACTTGCCATATAACCCACAGGGGCATCGACCCAAACATAGAAGTATTTACCCGGAGCATTTGGAATTTCAAAACCAAAGTAAGGTGCATCACGGGAGATATCCCATTGCTGTAGACCTTGCTCAAACCATTCTTGAAGTTTGTTTGCCATTTCTGATTGGATAGCACCGGATTGGATCCAATCTTTCAGCATGCCTTCAAATTTTGGCAAGTCAAAGAAATAATGTTCTGAATCTTTTAACACTGGAGTCGCCCCGGATACGACCGAACGAGGGTTCTTTAATTCTGTGGGAGAGTAGGTAGCTGCGCATACATCACAGCTATCACCATTTTGGTCTTCGGCACCACATTTTGGACAATCGCCTTTGACAAATCGATCCGGTAAAAACATCCCTTTTTCAGGATCATATAATTGGTTTATCGTTTTTTTCGAGATGTATCCAGCAGCATTCAAGCGATTATAAATCGTCTCAGATAATAACTTATTCTCATCGGAATGCGTGACGTAGTAATTATCATAATCAATATCAAAATCAAGTAAGTCTTGGTGATGTTCAGCACGTGTTCGAGTGACCATTTCTTCTGGTGTAATACCGAGTTCTTGGGCTTTGAGCATAACGGGCGTACCGTGAGCATCATCAGCACATACACTAAAGCAAGTGTGACCGCGCATTTTTTGAAAACGAGTCCAAATGTTAGTTTGGATGTGTTCTAGCAGATGGCCTAAATGAATTGAACCATTGGCATAAGGTAGGGCGCTGGTAACTAAAATCTTTCGTGGTGCTTGAGACATAATAAATACAGGATAATGTGCTAATAATAAGTGTGTAAATGGTAGCGTAAATGGGGGCTTTTTGCACTCATAAACTCATGATTTATGGATAAAAGATTGCGTATTATGTGCGCTAGTAAGATAATGCGTTATCGCTATTAATAATTTGAGAAAGCCCATGCGTTTATGTGATAAAGATATTTTTGCGTTATTAAATCAAGGTCAAATCGCGATTGATCCTACTCCTGATTATAGTGAGATCAGCGGTGTTACCGTAGATATGCGCTTGGGGAATAAATTTCGTGTATTCCAAGACCATGCCGCGCCATACATCGATTTATCGGGTGAAAAATCGGACGTACAAGCACAGCTCGATTCAGTCATGAGTGATGAAATTTGCATTGATGATGATAAAGCTTTTTTCTTGCATCCTGGTGAACTTGCACTGGCTATCACCTATGAATCGGTTACTTTGCCGTCAAATATTGTGGGTTGGCTTGATGGGCGCTCATCTTTAGCTCGTTTAGGATTGATGGTACATGTGACCGCACACCGCATTGATCCAGGTTGGTCTGGGAATATTGTTTTAGAGTTTTTTAATTCAGGAAAATTACCACTAGCATTACGCCCCAAAATGAAAATTGGCGCATTAAGCTTCGAGGTGTTATCTGATCATGCTGAAAAGCCGTATAACGCTAGGATTGATGCTAAGTATAAAGACCAAACCGGAGCGGTAGCCAGTCGCATTAACCAAGATGCAAAGGACTAATATAGGTATTGAACAAAGTGCCGCGATCATACATCAAGAGTTTGATAATTTATCAGACCCGATCGTAAATGATGCTCATGTGGCGCTTTTGATATAAGATACTCACTAACCTACCGATCACCCTGTAAGCGAAATTCATGAATGAACTGCTAAGTCATCAATCATTTTCTACTATTGTCCAATTTGTTAATGACTTTAAATTGATCGCGTCACTGGCACTATTAGCTGTGGTGTTGTTAATTAAGCAAGCCTTAGTAAGCGCCTTGCGCCGTCGCTATCGCCGTGGCGCGAATAAGCGTGTCGTTGTTAATTCATTTAAGAATATCGTCAATCTGCTGTTATTGGTCTTTTTGATCTCATTGTGGTCAGGTGAGTTGCAAAGCTTAGCCTTTTCGATTGCTGCATTTATGGTGGCAATAGTGCTGGCGACACGTGAGTTTATTCAATGCTTTTTAGGGTACTTATATGCTATTTCAGCGCGCCCATTTCGAGTCGGGGATTGGGTACAATTGAATAATGTGAGCGGTGAGGTGGTGGAATTAGACTGGGCCAAAGTCACCGTGTTAGAAATTGATGAACATTCCATGGACTACACAGGGCGTCACTTATATATCCCTAACAGCTTGATTGTCACTAAAACCGTCATCAATCTCAACTTTCTAAAACGTTACGCCATCCACCAGTTTAAAGTCACTTTAGAGCCTCATTCCAACCCTTATGAGATTTTACCTCAGTTACTTGACCGTGCGCGTCATTATTGTGAGGATTTTAGAGACGTCGCTGAACGCTATAAGGGACTCATTGAGCGTCAGCTTGATACTGAGTTTATTGAAATAGAGCCTGATATCTCAGTGGAAACCAATCAATTTGGGAAGTATGAAATCTGTGTCTCGTTATTTTGTCCATCCGAGCAAAAACACAGTATTCAACAAAAAATCACTGCCGATATTTTCTTACATTGGTTCGACCAAGCACCCGATTTAGTGCCCTTAACCTCTAATTTATACGCTGAGCCAAATGGTAACTAATAGCGTCCTGTGTAAAAGCAGCTATTATTACCAAGTTTGCCTCGGGTTACAGGCGCTAGTAAAGCGCTAAACTAATCGCTATGTAATGCTTCAATTGGATTCAGTTTTGATGCCTTAATTGCAGGGAAAACACCAAAGCCAACACCGACGAGTAAACAAATGCTCAACGATAATAAAATCGCTGTTAGCGACCAGCTCACCGCCCAATCACTGTAAAAACCAATGATTTCCGATAAGGCCAGACCAAAGACGATCCCTAAAATACCGCCTAGTACAGAAATCGTGAAGCTCTCGGCAAGAAATTGTAAACGGATATCTTGTTGTGTAGCGCCTACTGCACGTAATAGCCCAATTTCAGTAGTACGTTCCATCACGTTAGCCAGCATGATGTTCATGATCCCAATTCCGCCTACCAACAACGAAATCCCTGCGACACAAGCCATGACAATATTAAATATTTGTTGTGTCTGTTTTTGTTGGGCAAGCAGTTCTGCCGGGATAACGACATCATAATCTTGAATATTGTTATGTCGCATCTGCATCAAATGACTCACTGCCTTGGCTGCAATAACCGGATTTTGTCCTTCACTGATTTTAAGTTTGATGCTGTCGAGCTCACTGGCGAGCATATCGTGGGCAAACTTTTTGAGTGAGGTGGAGAGTGGCACAAAAATACGGTAACGATCACCGCCAATTTTCACTCCTTGGAATTCATTTTTATTGCCTGGAGGCGCGTTTAATACACCGATAACGGTCAGCCATAGATGATTCACTTTGACGACATTGCCGATAATGTCGTTTTGTCCTGGAAAGAGCTCTGCGGCGGTATCTGCTCCAATAACAGCGACTTGTGCTAATGCAATATCATCATTAGGCGATAAAAATCGACCTTGATTGAGACTGAGGTTAGCATGTTTAAAATAGCTGTTAGATACCCCTAAGACTTGGGCATCAGATTTGGCATAATCAGAATAGATATCAAACGTTTTAATGATTTTAGTTGCGCTAAATTCTTCGACAAAGGGAAGGGTGTTAATGGCAGCATCGACATCTCCCATTGTGAGACCTAATGAATCTTCGCGGATTTCCACAAGTTCGTCTTTGGTGTATTCACGTTGATTAATGATAATGTTATTCACGCCCATTGAATCAATCATTTTTAACGCTTCACGTTCAGCGCCTTCACCAATATTAAGCATCGCAATCACAGCACCTACACCAAATATCATGCCTAAAAGAGTCAGAAAGGTGCGCAGTTTTTGCGACGATAATTCATGCAATGCATCACTGATTAATACACCAAATTGTTGTCTAGGAAGGGTCGGCTTCATACGCTCTCTCCTGCACTAATAGCACTGAGTGCGATGTTATCGCCGGTGTTTAAACCGGAAGTCACTTCGATAAAATATAAATTTTTGCGGCCTGTCGTGATAGGGTGTTTCACGAAGTCATCCCCTTTTTGAATATAGACATAGCTTTGTTCCTGTTCATAAATTATCGATTGTAATGGAACGGCTAATGTGTCTTTTGGTTGGGTAACTTGGATCGTCGCAGTGAGTTTCCTCCCCGGCTTCAAGATGTCCTTGTTTTGTTCATTAATTGAGGCACTTAACTCGTAATATTTAATCGGATTACCCCGTTTAATTTCTCTTGGGAATGCTGACACGCTGGTGACTGTGCCGGTAAATGTTTTATCAGGGAAGGCATCTAATGTTAGTTCGACCGTTTGGTTGTTGTTCAATTCAATCGCATCGTTGGCTAATACATACAGTTTAGCTTGTAGGTTCTCTAAATTAGGGATTTCAGCTAAGGCACGACCTGGAAATACAGTATTACCGATAGCGGGTTTCTCACCACGGCGATCCTTTACATACACCAAAAGGCCAGAGTAAGGAGCCCGTACTTCGAGTTGATTCAATGCTGACACATATTGATTAAGTTTGTTTTGATGACCTTGTTTTTTGATATTTAAAACCGACATGGCTGAATCATGCTGCTCAAGAATACTGTCTTCTTTCCAATCTAAAAAGGTATCCTTGGCCTCTAAAAAGTCTCGGTTTTGTAAGGTATCTATAATATCGAGTTTAGAATAAATACGCAGATCATCGATAGCAAAGCGATCCACAAACGAAAACTCTTCTTCCACAAATGCTTGTTCTGATTGTACAAATTGTTTTTCTTGGTTTTGGGATGCTGCTGAACTGACGATATCTTGTTGTAGTTTTAATACTGCAAATTCTTCTTCATTTTTATCACGCAAAATTCGTTCGGAATCGAAACGTGCGATGACATCACCAGCTTCAACATAAGTGTTTTCTTCAGCCAACCAGGACAACATCTTTGGGCGTCTGCCTGGTGCGATGACTTTTTGTGATTCGGCTGCTTCAATTTCACCTGTTGCATTAATACGAATATCAAACGGTTTATTGGTGACTTGATAGGTGGGTATCTGACTCTCAACATCACTGCCACAGCCTATGAGTGTGAAGCACGCTATAATCGCAAAGCACCATTTATTCATCGCCGTCATGCTAATCGGTCTTTGTAACATTAGCTGGCTCCTTGTTGTGCGGGGATGTTGACACTTGCTTGCATACCGGGACGCATAATATCAAAGTCCATTTCGTCTAATGTGATCCAAGCATCAAATACAATTTTTTGGTTACGCTGGGACTTATTGCGATAAGCTTGTCCTTTACTTGAAATGGTCCCCGTAAATACTCGCTCAGGAAATGCATTTAATACCACTTCTACAGATTGGCCAATACTGACTTTATTGGTATCAGACTCATCAACTTCCATTTTAATCGATAGATTATCTAATGATGGCACTTCGATAAGTGTATTGCCCATTGATACGGTATCTCCCACAGCTGGTTTATCTCCTTCGCCGTTTTTACGTAAAATGACGATGCCATCTGAAGTACTTTTGACGGTCATTTTGGCTAGGCTATCTTTTATTTCATCAACACGAGTTTGTAGATTAGCGATCCGAGCTGCTTGAACCTGTTGATTCACAATACGGCGTTGTGCATGTTCATCTAATCGTTGCTGTGCTTGGGCTTTGCGTACTTGCATAATTGCAAAGTCGGCTGCTTGTTTGCGTCGCTCCACTTCAGAACGTGATGAGACAGTAATCTCAACTTTACGGCGGGCCTTGTCTTCGTTCATGGTCGCTTCGGCCAAATCTAAGGCTAAGTCCTCAGCGCGTGCATTATCTTCTAATATGAGTTTTTCTAATTCTTTTTTGGCTGCATCAAGTTCAGATTGGCGCGATAACATCCGTGTGCGTAGTTCTTGACCATCAAATTGTACTAGTAGGTCGCCAGGTTTGACGATCTTATTTTCGGGTACAAGACGTTGGATCTTGTATGTCCACATCCGGCGAATACTCGGTGGTCCAATTGTCACTGTTTGTAATGACAATAGCTCTGCAGGGACCGTTAATCCTTGTGCCGAACTATTGGTAGTTGCAATATTAGCAGGTGTATTTGTCTCAGCGCCACAACCTAGCAGGAATAGGCTTGCTGCGAATATGGCGGTAGGGAACATATAACGAAGATGATTCTTAACCATGTGCTCGCTCCTTAATGATGCGTACACTCATACCTGGAAATAAGGTGCGGTCAGGCAGGGTGTCAAAGGTAATGATAACGGGGAAATATGTAGCATTGCTTAGTTGAGGCTTGTTTTCTGCTTGGCTACCAACATCTGCGATGGTACCGGTAAATGTCTCCCCGGCAAAAGCGTCAAATTTGATGGTAACGCGATCACCTTCTTTCAGCGCTAAGGCATCAATTTCATGCACAAAACTCTCTATTTGGTAAGCGCTCGTGGCTTGTAAGTCTAAGATTTTCCAGCTCGGCTGCACGTTCATCCCTGAGGTGATTTTCGTTCCATACCATGGATGAATAGCGTAAGAAACAGGGCCTGTATGCTGTGCAAGCACATTAAATTTAGTCAACAGTTTTTCATAGTACTGAATATCATCGCGCACTTTTAAGATATCCAAGTTCTTTTTTTCTAATCCCGATACCAGTTGTTTTTCTGCCGTTTTCATGGCTTCTTGTGCTTGAATTTGCTCAAGTAAAGCACGTTCTAAGACCATTTGGTTTTGGCCCTTTTGATAGTCGCTAAGCGTCGAACTGTCGACAGATACTTCTATTTGCGCTTTAGCTACTTGCATTTTCGCTACTTGATACCGACCTTGAGCTTCAGTTAGCGTTTGCTTTAAGCGCATATCGAGTTGTTTATATTCCAATAATAAAGTTTCTAAACGTTCTTGGTTTTGTTCTAAACGGGCTTGTTCAGTTGCACCATCAAATACGACTACCGGGTCGCCCTTGGTCACGATTTGACCTTCTTCAGCTGCCCATTGAAGCTGAATATTCCAGCTTGAGCCGCGAGGGGCAACCACAGTTTGCTTGGCAGATGAGGACACTTTACCAGATAAAATCAATGGAATATCTGGGCTAGTATCGGCGTTGGAGGGTACTGATATTGTGGTAATGAGACTCAATAAAATAGGGACAATGATATATTTCATTTAGCGCTATCCTCGATCACTTTGCCATCTTTCATGCGGATCACTCGCTGTGCATAATCGGCGATTTCTTGTTCGTGGGTTACCATAACGATGGTTTGACCTTGTTGGTGTAATTCGGTGAGGAGTGCCATGATCTCTTCTGACGTTTTTGAATCTAAGTTACCTGTGGGTTCATCGGCTAGAATGACACTCGGTTGGTTGACGAGCGCTCGAGCAATGGCGACCCGTTGACGTTGTCCACCTGACATTTCAAAAGGACGATGATGTTTGCGATGGGATAGCCCAACACGCTCAATCAGTGCATCGGTGCGTTGTTGTGCTTCAGTATCGGACACATCACTATAACGAAGTGGCAGTTTTATGTTACCAATGACATCGAGTTTAGGCAGTAAATGAAAAGTTTGGAAAATAAAACCAATGTATTTATTTCTAATTTGTGACAAACGGTCATCATCCAGTTGGGCCACGTTATTACCATCTAAATGATATTGACCTTTTGATGGTGTATCTAAACATCCTAAGACATTCATCAATGTTGATTTGCCTGAACCTGATGTACCCATAATGGCGACAAACTCATTTTGGTTGATGGTCAATGATACATCATTAATCGCGGTGACAATTTCATCCCCGTTTTGGAATTGTTTAACGATATTCTGTAAAGTGATCATAGCATTGGATTCATTTTTTATGTTTTAACGTAGATGATGACCTATTGGTTGTGTTTGACTAAGCACCAAATTGTAAATGATTGTAAATACCAGTGTTTAAATTGTTTTGTGCATTGCTTAGTAGTGAGTACCAGTGTTAGTTTTACCTGTAAAAATAATAAGTGTAGTGCAAAATAATGACTACACCACAGGAGTAAGATTATGATTCAAGCTTATCAGATTGCCGAACACGGCGATGCGTTTACACCCACTTCCATACAAATGCAGCCACTGGGGGCTCATGATGTCGATATTGATGTTGCCTACTGTGGGGTTTGTCACTCAGATGTCTCTATGAAAAATAACGAATGGGGCATGACACGATATCCTTTCATTGGAGGACACGAAGTCGCCGGCACCGTCAAAGCGGTTGGAGAACATGTCACACACCTTAAAGTGGGCCAGCATGTAGGCCTGGGCTGGCACAGTGATTATTGTCAACAATGTGACCCTTGTCATAGCGGTGATCATAATCTTTGTGGTGCAGCTCAAGGCACCATTATTGGTCGTCATGGTGGGTTTGCTCAAACCGTAAGAGCAGATGCAACCGCAGTGGTCGCATTACCTGATGGGATGGATTTGAGCCTAGCAGGTCCACTTTTTTGTGGTGGGATCACTGTATTTAATCCATTGGTTCAGTTCAATATTAAACCAACAGACAAAGTCGCAGTGATTGGTATTGGTGGGTTAGGGCACATGGCTTTGCAATTTTGTCGAGCTTGGGGCTGTGAGGTGACTGCGTTTAGTTCCAGTGATTCTAAAGCCCAAGAGGCTTACACTTTGGGAGCTCATGATGTCATTAACTCGACTATCCCTGCTGAATTAGCAGGAGCAGCTAATTCATTTGATTTAATTATCTCTACAGTCAACGTGGCACTTGATTGGAACGCCTATTTAGCAACATTAAAACCTAAAGGACGTTTACATTTTGTTGGGGCGGCATTAGAGCCATTAAATATCGGCGTATTTAATATGTTGGGTGGTCAAAAGAGTATCTCATCCTCTCCAGTAGGTTCGCCAGCGACGATCAAACAGATGTTGGAGTTTGCTGTGCAACATGACATTAAACCGCAAATTGACTTGTTTCCATTTTCACAAATTAATGAGGCATTTGCACATATGGAAAAAGGCGACGCACGTTATCGAGTGGTGCTTGAAGCGGATTGGAAATAAATCCATATAAACAGTGGAAATTTACACGCATTTGCCTATAATGCGTGTCTTCGGTCGGTGTGTGGCGCAGCTTGGTAGCGCACTGTCATGGGGTGTCAGGGGTCGGAGGTTCAAATCCTCTCACACCGACCATTAATCCTTTCCCCAGACATTCTTATTATCTCTCTATCTGCAAAGACACAGCACAATGGTCACTCAACATGGCTTTAGGCGCCATATTATTAAATGTGTGTGCTTGGTACGTGTAGTCATATTTATTGTCACTCATGCCCCCAACAAACACCAAATCAATGGGTGCAGGATAATAGGGATGACAACCGATTAATTGACCAGTCGTGTTATATAAAGTAGATTCCGAACCGTCAGAATTGGTCATTAATTGACGAGTAAGATGATTATACGGTGCGCTGAGTCGATGATTAAAATCACCTAATAATACGTACTGAATATCTTCACTTTCTTGGGTTTCGACCCACGCATCTAAAATCGGCGCTTGCTGAGCAAAGGTTTGACATGACTCGCGGTCTGAACGGCTATAGTTATCGACAAAACAACCACTTTTCATATGCACATTTAATAGTTTAATAGCACCCAACTCAGATTGAATAGTCAGCTCTAAGCCATAGCGTAAGCCAGGGTTATTTAACCCCAATTCAGAAAGTCCCTTAACACTATTAATGTTGATGCCATTTTTGACCGCATATGCGATTTTTTGTTGGGTGGATTCGCGTCCGGAACCACGACACTCATAAGTTTCACTGTCGGGTCTAGGTGACATCAACACCTGCCACGTATCTGTAGGGAACAATAATCGCACGGCTTGTTCAGAAGCGACTTCTTGCAGTGCAAATACATCAGCATCAACGTTGTTTACATATTCACGCATGGCATTAATATCGGATTCAGTACGAGGTTTACACCCAGTATTAATGGGATAGGCAAGATGCTCAACGTTCCAAGTCGCGACAGTTAATTGAGAAGGCTCAAATGAACCCATCATTTCTCGTTGTGGATTAAAATCTAACTCTTCAAATTGATTCTCTTCAATGTTGATAACACACCCTTGGGTGCATAAAACACTGAGCATGATCAGACCAGCTTTTAGTGAATGAGTAACAGGCATATCTGTTCCTTTATCTTGTAAAATAGGTGAAAGGCTTCACTTTTGGAACGCTCATGTTATGTTAGGATGTCATATGTTGGCAAGTGTTATGCCGTAATTAACAATCAAGCACTCTTAAGGGAATTTATCATGAAGTTGAAATCATGTTTAGGCATCATTGTAGCTAGCATGGCTGCCAATATCAGTGTGGTATGGTCAGCATATGCACAGCATCATGCGCATATTCATAGCGAAGGACAATTACTCATTGCTCAAGATGATAACGCATGGCGTTTTGAATTTGTTCTTCCTGCTGCAGACATGTTAGGGTTTGAACATGCACCTCAAACTCAAGCTGAGGTTGATACGGTAAAAAGGTTAATCAAAGATGCAGAACGAGTGACGCCTTTTTTGGTGTTACCTAAGCAATGTAAAATTACCCAGGTAACGCATCAATTAAGGGATAAATTAACGCACTTATCCGACGAACCATATGAACATGATCACACTAAACATCATCAAGATGAGCATGAGCATGAGCATGAGCATGAACATAGCGATAAAGTCAGTCATACCGATGTGACCATTGCGTATGAGATGGAATGCCGCAGTCCGATCAAAAGCGCCGATATCCAATTGTTTTCATTAGCGTCGTCATTGACAAAATTACAAGTTCAATGGATCACCGATGCCAGTCAAGGAGCTTTAATTTTGACACCTAATGCTACGGAAGTGCGATTGTAGCTACACTACCCAATGCGCACAGCGCGGTTAGTTAACGTCAAGTTCGATGCGTTGTACTTTTGAATAAGGTAAGGTTTGTTTCGTGGCATCCGCCCAGACAAGGATATGATGTTTACCCGGCTTGTTGGCCACATAATTGAGTGTAAAGGTACCATTTAATTGGTCTATCTCGACTTGACCTTGCGTCTCAAGTTCTACCCCGTCACTATGCGTAAAGCGCAGTGATGCATCATTATAATCGACTGGAAGATGATAGGTAATATCAACACTATCAGGTTTAGCGAGCGAAGCGTTCAATTTCCGGTCATGAGTCAAGGTTAATTGAGGCGAATTCGCTTGTGCAATATGTTGTTTCATTAATGGATGGGATTGGGCAAATCCGCCCATGCTACGAAATCCACCAAACGATGGCTGGTCATGAAAATCACAAGCATGCACTATACTGATCGGGCTGGTGAATATGAGGCCTGTACACAGAACTGTGTGAAATAAGGAATTGGCTTTCAAAGTATTTCTTTTAAGATTTATCATTGTATCTGTCACCTTTATCAGTGCTGACATCATTAACCTTCATATGGACGGACACTGTCCAATTTCATAGTGTAGGCTGAACTGCCTAAGTCATTTTCAGTTTGGTCGATAATAATCGTCCCTTCAAACCAAAATGGATCTTGGAGACTGGGTAATTCTACACCTTTTGCGTATTCCACGTAAACGATTTGGTTTGGCGGAGGCGGCGGTAAATGTAAACATGCGCCAAAATACGGCACAATAAAAAAAGCGGTTACGCGCTGATTCTCATCAGATTCAAGAGGGACGATGAACCCGGGTAAGCGAATATCTTGGTCATTGAATGCGCGGATGACGCGACTGGACTGCAATGCTTCTTTAAATCGTGTAGCGGTATCATTGCCTTTACTCAGTTCACTTAACGCAGCAACGCTATCTTGTGCAGTGCCATCTTCAATATCGACGATAAACTCTGGAGGATTCATTAACGCAGCTAAGTCATCAGCGGGCATCAGCTGAGTCCACTCAATATCGATATAGTCTTTGGCATGTAATGTGGCGGTATTTAAGCAGCACCATAGACTCACTAACATAAGACACAACTGCAGTAGTTTCAGCATTTTCATCAGAGGTTTACATCCCAATGTTTATCGATGATTGTAAAATCAAGTATTACATATAATAATGGCTTAAAACAATATCGATGTTATAACATCACTCAATAACAATAATAGATTTCGGAGTGTCATTTATGACCGCAGCGATTGCGATTAATAGTTTAAGTTATGCTTATCAAACCGATAAGTCGATATTATCAATCCCGCAATGGTCATTGGGGCAGGGCGAGCGTGTATTTTTATATGGCGATTCAGGCTCAGGCAAAACGACATTACTCAATTTATTATGTGGGATTTTAGTACCCACCAACGGCAGTATTGCATTATTTGGTGAAGCGTTAGCAACGATGACAAATCGTCAGCGTGATACTTTTAGAGCGCAACATATTGGCGTGGTATTTCAACAATTCAACTTAATTCCCTATTTAACGGTGTTTAAAAATATTCAATTAGCGGCCTATTTCGCACGTGCTTCTCGCGCTCAGACTCAACAGTTATTATCTCGCGCTCAATCGTTAATCGATACATTAGGACTGCCTAAAGATGTCTTACATAAGCGAGTTAACCAATTGAGTGTGGGTCAGCAACAGCGAGTCGCGATTGCTCGAGCCTTAATTAATCAGCCTAAATTATTGTTAGTGGATGAACCAACATCAGCGCTCGATGTATCGGCGCGTGATGCATTTATGCAGTTATTAATGCATATGTGCGAAGCGGAGCAAACCAGTTTAATTTTTGTCAGTCATGATGCAGCGTTAGGCGAGTATTTTGAACGTAAAGTCGATTTAACCCAACTCAATGAAGTGTCAGCACATTTAGCCCAATCTACCTCGCAGCAAATCGATTCATGCTCGGAGGTGACGTCATGAATACATTACTTTCTGTGGCATGGCATAGTTTACTCAGTCGTAAAAAAACGGTGCTCTTAACCTTTTGTTCATTGGTGATCAGTATCATGGTATTGCTCAGTGTCGAGCATATAAGGTTGCAAGCTAAGGAAAGCTTTAATCGTACTATTTCTGGCGTGGATTTGATTGTTGGCGCGCCGAGTGGTCAGCTAAACTTATTATTATATTCAGTGTTTAGAATGGGCAGTCCCACTAACAATATCGAATACGATAGTTTTACCATGTTAAGAGACAATGATTTAGTCAAATGGGCCATACCCATCTCGCTAGGGGATTCGCACCGCGGTTTTCGTGTGATGGGGACGAACGAAGCTTATTTTGCACATTTTCGTTTTGGTAATAAACAGTCATTAAAATTTGCTAGCGGCAAGCCATTTGAACATTTATTTGAAGCGGTTATTGGGGCTGATGTCGCGCATGCCCTCAAATATGAAGTAGGCGATAAGATCGTCATTGCGCACGGCATTGGTTCAACTAGCTTTACCAATCATGATACATCGCCTTTTGTGGTCAGTGGAATCTTAGCGCCCACGGGTACACCAGTGGATAAAACTGTCCATGTTAGTCTACCAGGGATTGAAGCAATTCATTTATCGCCCAATAAGTTGCAAGCGGTCATCGATGATCATGCTTTGGCGCCTCAACCAGATAATATAACCTCTGTGATGCTTGGTTTAAACAGTAAGTTTGCTACCTTTACTTTACAACGTAATATCAATAACTATCCAGAAGATCGCTTAATGGCCGTACTGCCGGGGGTGGCGATGGCTGAATTGTGGAGTTTGATGTCCACGGTAGAAAATCTACTGAGGGTGATTGCAGCATTGGTGTTGATTTCATCATTGTTTGGCTTAGCCACAATGCTATTAGCGTCGATGAATGAGCGACGAGCGGAGATTGCGGTCTTTCGTGTGTTAGGTGCAGGGCCTGTGGTAATATTAATGTTGATTTTATTAGAAGCGCTCATTTTGGTTGCTTTATCGGTAATGACGTCAATGGCGTTGTTAACGCTGACATTAATGGGATCTGAAGGCTGGCTTGCGGCTGAGTTTGGGTTGTTTTTAAGTCATGATATTTTCTCAACGGATATATTCATGATAACAGGGATGGTGTTTGTTGCCACATTAGTGGTGTCGATTTTTCCAGGTATTGAGGCGTATAAAAATGCCCTCCATACACAATTATATAAAGGTTAATATGTACCAAATGAAAGCAGTATTACGTCAGGCATTTGCGACTCTAGGTGTTTGTACTCTGATCAGTATCCCATTGACTAGCGCTCAAGCGGGCTGGGAAGCAACATGGATCGAACGTTTTGATGGCATATCCGTCAATTGGAATAATTGGACGGCGCAAACTAATGCTAATTACAATAACGAAATTCAATGTTATACCGATGATGATAGTTCAGCCTTACGTAATTATGACGTCTCAAATGGGACATTGAAAATTATCGCTCGTCGCGGTGCAGTGAATTGTGAAGGATTAAATAACATTAACCGGCCATGGACCTCAGGGCGGTTAAACAGCAAAGATAAAGCGGAATTTTTATATGGACGTATTGAAGCACGTATCAAATTTGAAGAATTACGTGGTGGGACTTGGCCTGCATTTTGGGCATTAGAAAACCGGATCGCAGAGCAGCCGATTAAAGGCGATAATGATACCGTAAATTGGCCTAATCCAGGGGCTGGCGAAATTGATATCTGGGAATGGTATGGCCGTAATGGTAGTAGCTATATTACCAACTTCTTTAATACCGGTGGCTGTGGCAGCGAGTTCCGACCACAATATCCCGGCGGTGTGTCTGATGTACAAGATTTTAATGTGTATGCGATTGAATGGACGCCTGAGAACATTAAGTTCTTTTTGAATGATCAAGTGGTAAAAGAACATGATATTTCCTCATGTCCACAATACAAAGAACCTATGTTTGTGCTAATCAATGTAGCAATGGGTGGTAATATTGGTGGAGCCATTGATCCGACACTCGACATAGCTACCATGGAAGTCGACTATGTTGCCCACTGTGTTGCAAGTTCTGCAAATGGCGCAACAGGCTGTAATGAAACTACGCCAATGATTGCTGATGCTGACTCGGATGGCGTGGCAAACAGTGTGGACCAGTGTCCCAATACGCCAGCAGATGTGCGTGTTGATAATCAAGGATGTGAAGTGTTTGAAGAGCCACAGCAAGCCGCGCCAGAGCCTGCATCAGCTGCCGAAAACGTGATTGCGTTATTCAGTGATTGGTACGATAACATAGCGACTATTGATTATAATCCTAATTGGGGACAGGCGACTCAAGTCACTCAAGTGCAGTATGAAGGTGATACTGTGCTTAAATATTCAGGATTAAATTACCAAGGCACGGATTTTGAAAATAATAAACAAGATGTGTCAGATATGGATAACTTGCATTTTGATTATTGGACCAACGATGCCTCTGGGTTAGCTATGTATTTAATTAGCCCTGGCCCAAAAGAAACGCCTGTTGCGATAGAGGTAGAATTAGGTTCATGGCAACAAGTGGTTATTCCTTTATCTGAATATGCGTCAGTCGTCGATTTAACAAACACCTTTCAATTAAAAGTCACTGGCAGTGGCACTGTGTATTTGGATAACATTTATTTTAGTAAGACGGTAGAATCTACTCAAGGTAATTCATCTACTGATAATTCTGGTTCAAGTTCTGGCAGTAACACGGATAACTCCAATACTTCTGGTAATACGGATACTTCGTCAGGTACTAGTTCAGGTGGCTCAAGTACAACAGGCTCCTCTACGGGAAGTAGTAATACCACAACGACCAATACTCCGGCGAACTCAGCTAGTAACTCAGGTAGTAGTGGTGGCGGCATGAGCTTACTGTTGTTAACGCTATTAGGGATATGTATGTATCAACGTCGCCGTCCATTGGCAAATTAATAAGGAAATAATGATGTTAAGCTCTGTTACTAATGCGATTAAATCCCTTTTATACGTATTAGTTGCAGGGATATTCATACTCATCAGTTCCTTGTATATCATCTCTGATGTAGAGCCTGTAATTTGGCAGCCTGATCCTCCTCGAGCACTCGAGGGGGTATATGCCCAAAATAACCGTTTGGATGCACTGATACCTATTTTACCTAATCAAGGTAATGGCCCTGAGGACATGGCGTTAGGGCCTGATGGAATGATTTATACGGCTTACGAAAATGGCGATATTGTGCTGTTTGACCCAACCGCCGCTGATATTAATTTGACTGCAAAATTAGTGAATAATACCCAAGGCCGACCATTAGGATTGCGCTTTAATGCTCAAGGCGATTTAATCATTGCAGATGCAATAAAGGGTTTACTGAAAATGGACTCGTCAGGGCGCATTTCTATTTTAGTGACCGAGTATCAGGGCGAACGACTTAGATTTGTGGATCATCTCGCCGTTGGTAACGATGGCATTATCTACTTTTCAGATGCGTCTATGCGCTTTGGTATGCATGATTTTGTGTATGATTTTATTGAAACGAGTATGACGGGGCGAGTATTTGCTTTTGATCCTCGAACTGAGCAATTAACGTTGCTGATGGATAATTTGTTTTTTGCAAACGGCGTTGCTATTGATGAACAAAATGATTATCTGTTAGTGAACGAAACCGGTAAATCACGGATTTTAAAATATGGCCTTACCGGAGAGAGTGTTGGGACGACATCGGTTTTTATCGACGAACTGCCAGGTATGCCTGATAATATTTATCGTGATCCATATGGTGCTTATTGGGTGGGATTAATCAATTTACGTGACCCGCTTGTAGAGAAGCTTGCAGCGTATCCGTTCGTCAGACGAGTATTAGGCGGGATCCCTGCTAATTGGTTTCAACCCTCTTCTGAATACGGCATGGTGATTGCCTTGGATGCATCAGGAAATGTGCTAGAAAACTTGCAAACTGCCCATGCTTACACCTCGATTACGACTGCTTTACCGCACGGTGGGCAGTTATTTGTCAGTTCACTGCGTCAGGATCATATTGCTGTGATGCCATTAGATTAGGTAAAGCTATGCACCCACAAACCTAATAATAAGGCGCTAATTATACTGGTGCTTGTTCCAAAAATGACATACTGACGATGCAGAGGTTTTGCGAGTATTTTTTCTTCTCGCAAACGCACAAACAACTTACCGATAAACAGTAATACCGGTATCACGTACTGACCAGTACCGACGGAAAATAACACGATAGTGCGCTCAATGATCCCAACATAATGCCCTTCTTTTGATGGACTAATGGCGATAGTGTTATCTTTTTGATGCATTTTTTCACGTAAAGGCATCAAGATCACCATAATGGTAATGGCCATTGGATTAGCTAAAAATACCAACGCTGCGATCCAAATGATCGGACGCTGGTAAGAATCTAATAAATTAATAGTGGTCTCAGGGATCACATGCCCATCAATAAGTAAATAAGTGGCCAAAATCAAAATGAGAATATGACTAATTTGGTCCGCTAAATAATAAGGTAGGGTGAAGGTTTGGTAAGTTTTCCAAATATCGATGACATAATGGGTACTGATAATTAATGCCCAGATCCCCACTATCAGCCATGACCAATTAAATCCAACCAGCCAAAATAATGTGGCACCCGTTAGCAGTACATGTGTCAACATGTGGCACAGCAATCCAATCGAACGCTCGTGATGAGCGACTTTATCCATTATCCAACTATGACGTTGCAGGTAATAATCCGCGAGACAATGGGCGATAAATAAAAGCAAAAATATAATCATCACTATATGATAGAGCAAATCATTGTTTTATTCATCGAAAAATTCATTATGTACCATTCGATGGATGCTATGATAACGCATATATAAACTTTATATTTGAGGTGATTTATTGCCATTCAGCTAACGCCTAATCATACGCAGTTTTGGTTTTTACCATTGGGTGGATGCGGCGAAATTGGGATGAATCTTAATCTTTATGGTCATAATGGACAATGGCTAATGGTTGATTGTGGATTAACCTTTAACTCACCGCTAAATCCGGCACATGATAAAGATGAATACGTTAAGCGACATGAGTTAGTCGCAGCAGATCCGTCATTTATTGAAGACCGACGAGATCAACTTGCTGGTATCATTATTACTCACGCGCATGAAGATCATGTCGGTGGGATCCCTTACTTATGGGAGCGCTTTAAACAACCTATCTATACCACTAAATTTACGGCTGAAGTGTTGCGTCGAAAACTCAGTGAAGTCGAGTTTGGGCATCTAGTGGATATTGTTGAAATCGAGCCGTTAGATGAATTCACCATAGGGCCATTTAGTGTTAAGTGGTTACCGATTACTCATTCATTACCTGAACCTTGTGGCTTGATGATTTCCACGCCTGCGGCAAAAGTATTTCATACTGGAGATTGGAAGTTAGATTCGAACCCAGTGGTGGGAGAGGGCGTCAATCGTGATCATTTTATGCATCTTGCTTCACTAAATGTCGATGCGATGGTATGTGATTCAACTAATGCGTTAAAACACGGTAATTCTGTGTCTGAAAGTGCTTGCGAATCAGGGTTATATCATTATATCAATAGCGCGCCAAAACGCGTGGTTGTGACGTGCTTTGCCTCAAATATTGCGCGTTTAATTACGATTGCTCGCGTGGCCCAAAAAACCGGTCGGCGAATGGCAGTATTTGGTCGCTCATTAGTGAATATGATAGGCATTGCACGACGAACGGGTTATTGGCCTGAGGACTGTATCATGATTGATCGTCGCCATGTCGGCTACTTACCTGAAGAGGAAGTGTTAGTAGTGGCTACCGGCTCTCAAGGTGAACCCCGAGCAGCTCTGGGACAATTGGCAAAAGATACTCACCGTGATTTATCTTTAAGCGCCAAAGATACGATTATATTTAGTACGATCACGATCCCTGGTAATGAAAAGCCCATTGAACAGTTAGTTAATGCTTTCATCGCACGACAAATTCAAGTGGTTCAAGCGCATGATGCGGTACTCCCGATTCATGCATCCGGTCATCCTAATGAACAGGAATTAAAAAGTATGTACCAATGGGTCAAGCCTTTGATTAGCGTGCCTGTGCATGGTGAACCTGAACATTTACAACGACACGGTGAAATAGCGCGTGTTACTGGTGTTAAATCCAGTTTAGTCGGGCAAAATGGGGACCTGTTTCAACTCTCGTCGCCGGTGATGATCAAACGTGGTGTGGTTAACGCTAAACGCATTGCGGTAAAAAGGTAGCACCACGTAACCGTCATATATTATCAATGTGATACATTTGCTCGTTTAATATCATGGCATAGTTACCGGTTGTTAAAAATTTGAAAAACAATACAGAATGAAAATTTTTACTCAAACATCTACAAAAAAGTAAAGAAAACACAACAATTGAGCAGTAATTTACCCAAAAACTGGTTACAATTAATTAGCAAATTTGCTGTTCTTATGTATGATATTAATTAAATGTTAATTACATATGGTCAACTAAGAGCTTCAGTGCCATTCGATAATCATAAAAAGCGATAAAATAATGACAGAGTTTAAATCTCCTTTAGATATGCTTTACCATTGGGAAACCAATCATCCAAATGACGTGTATTTACGTCAACCCATTAACGGCAAAATTCACAGTTTTACTTGGGCCGAGATCGGTCTTGAGGTGCGCAAGGTCGCCGCAGGATTAAAAGCCTTATCTCTAGCACCAGGTAGTCGTATTTGTATATTTTCTAAAAACTGTGCGCAGTGGTTTATCACTGATTTAGCGATCATGATGGCAGGGCACGTTTCTGTACCTATTTTCGCGACAGCCGGTGGCGATACGATTAATTATGTATTAAAGCATGCTGACGTAAAACTGATGTTTGTTGGTAAGTTAGATAATATTGAGTCAGCAGTTGCGCCGATTCCTGAAGATATGCCGACAGTATCATTTCCGTATGAAGGCATTCCTGGAAAAACGTCTTGGGCAGAATTTACAGATATTGCCCCATTAGCTGATAATCCAACGCGTGATAAAGACGAGCTGATGACGATTATTTATACATCAGGCTCTACCGGCCAACCGAAAGGCGTTATGCATAGTTTTGCTACCATTAACTGGGCTGCACATGCTTGTTTAGCCCAATTAGAATGTGATAGCTCTGACCGAGTGATGAGTTATTTACCGCTTGCTCATATCACTGAGCGAGTCATCATTGAGCTGGCCAGCTTTTATTCAGGCATGCAAGTTACCTTCGTTGAATCATTAGATACATTCAATCATGATGTGGTCAACGCACAACCAACGTTATTTGTTTCCGTGCCTCGTTTATGGACAAAATTCCAAATGGGCGTACTGGCAAAAATGCCACAGAAAAAACTATCTTTACTCTTAAGTATTCCAATTATTAAAGGCATAGTAGCTAAGAAAATTAGATCTGGCTTAGGGCTTAATTCGACACGTTTATTTGCATCGGGGTCAGCACCTCTAGCTCCTGCGGTTATTCGATGGTTCGAGAAATTAGGCATTACTATTTCTGAAGGGTGGGGGATGACTGAAAACTCTGCTTATGGCACTTCTGCCGTCCCATTTCGTTCAGATAAAGTAGGCACGATAGGCAAAGCGTATGATGGCGTGGATATACGTATTTCCGAAGAAGGTGAAATCCAAGTCAAAGCGCCTTGCGTTATGTTGGGTTATTATTTAGAACCTGAAAAAACAGCTGAAACCATGACTGAAGATGGATATTTACGCACTGGGGATAAAGGCGAAATAGATCACGAAGGCTTTGTCAAAATTACCGGACGTTTAAAAGAAATCTTTAAAACCTCCAAAGGTAAATACGTAGTGCCTGCCCCGATTGAAGCTAAAATTGTTGAAAATATCAATGTTGAACAAGTGTGTGTGACTGGAGGGGATTTACCTCAACCGGTTGCATTAATGGTACTTTCAGCAGAAGCTAGCCAACTTTCTCGAGATGAGTTATCCGCATCATTATCACAGACATTAGAACGTGTGAATAGTACGCTTGAAAGTCATATGCGCATGGATAATTTTATTGTATTAAAAGACGAATGGACAATTGATAATGCGTTACTCACACCGACCTTAAAAGTAAAGCGTCATGTGCTAGAAGAACGTTTTTCTGATGTCATTCAAGCTAAGTATAGTAACAAAGTCGCTTTTATTGATTAGACATCGTTGTTGATATACACGCTAAAATGTAAAAGCCCTCGTTAATGAGGGCTTTTTAATGAGGTCTATTTTTACATTAGTTATTAGGGTAGCGAAGCGAAAGTTGCTCATAAACGGCATCGGCATAATTATCTAACGTTGAATCTAAGGCCGTTAATACGTCTACCAGATGTTCATTATCCTCTCTTCCAGCCCATTCTTTAATATAAGTGCCTTCTTTATAGCCGTGATCTTGGCGGAAAAAGTTGAGAATGTTTTTACCGACATATTGTTCAAATAGCGTGTCAGTCGACATCTCACATTGAGCAATAATCGTCATAAATAAACTTACATTAAAACGTTTAGCTGCTGCAAGTCCGGTCATTAATTCTAAATTATTGAGTAAATCTTGCTGAGCAAATTCATAGATGTTGCCATCAAAGGTTAATGCCGTCTCCGATTCGGACAACTGTTGAGCGATGACTTTAGCACTTGCTTCAACATCACCTTGATATTCAATGAGAATATGTGAAAGGGCAAAATGCCAAATATCAACACATTCCATTTGTAATTGTGGCAAGTCTTTTTCTTGTGCTTTCCACCATTTCCAACCGTGATGTTCGATAGCTTCAACTGATTCGACCATGGCCGCTCGCATGAATCCATAACCGGCGTTAATCCATTCAGGATTAACCTTGGCATTCATTTTTTGTTGTAAATCAAGCATAGTTGCTAGTTGTTGTGCATGTAACATAGACACTTCCATCGAATTATAATTTGCTTAGTGTAAACTGTTTTTATTGAGTGGGTAAAGTGTGTCGTTGATTATACAAAATTTATCGAATACGTATTGCAAAACACCCACTGGTAGTGTTTACTTAAGAGGTTACTGTATAAACATACAGAGCCAATAATAGGTGAAAGAGTTGCTTTATTTTTGAGCATTTTACTCGTATTGCTGATGTACAAGGAAATCAATTATGTTTCATGTGGTGCCGTCCAATAAACAAGAGATACTGACCCAAGTATTGATTTCGTTTATTCAGGATGATTATCAACAAGGCATTCGCGGTGTTTTTGAACCCACTACGATAGTAGTGGAAAGCCAAGGCATGCAACATTATTTGAATATGGAAATTGCCAAAAAGACAGGTTTGTCTATGAATATTGACTTTCCTTTAGTGTCGCGTGAAATCTATAGTATTTGTCGTTCGATATTAGGCGATAAAGTGCCTCAAGATTCACCATTTAAGCGTGAATATTTGGTTTGGAATATTTTCACGATATTACAAGATCCCGATTTTATCAGTGAGCCTCGTGCGGCTTATGCCAATGCGTATTGGCAAGAGCAGCCAGAACCTCTTTTGCAATGTTTTCGCTTAGCCAAGCAATTGGCCGATGTGTATGAACAGTACCTCATTTATCGCGAGGATTGGTTAACCGCATGGGAACAAGGCAATCTAAAGGGATTAAATGATACTCTCGAACCTTGGCAGCAGCTCATTTGGGAACAATTAGTTGCGATTCATCCTGACCATCCGGCAGCATTACGCGCCGCGGCGATATCTAAACTAGCTACGCATCAGGCTAAGCTACCTAAATCCATTACTATCTTTGCTGTGAATACGTTATCACCGACACAAATTGAATTTTTTAGTGCGGTGGCGCAATACATTGATGTGTATTTGTTTTTCTTAAATCCTTGTAGTCAATATTGGGGGGATGTGGTTAGTGATAAAGTGCTATTACGTGAACGTTTATCGAAAGGCATAGACGAACTAAAGGCTGAAGATATATCACATCCCATTTTAGCGAATTTGGGTCAACAAGGAAGGGGATTATTCAACCAGTTACAAGATATTAATTACCCGGATATGACCGACAGTCAGTTATTTATTGCACCCACTGCAGATGATGCACCGAGTCTCTTAAAACAAGTTCAGGCAGACATCGCTAGTGCACATGTTACGCCGGTGACACTTCATCCGGAGGATATTGATGCGTCCATTCAAATTCACAGTGGCTTTAGTGCTATTCGAGAAGTACAAACACTACACGATGAATTACTGCGAATATTAACCGCCGATCCTGATCTACAGCCTCATGATATTTTGGTGATGTGTCCGTCGGTAGAAGAATATGCGCCATTTGTAAACAGTATCTTTAGACCCAGTTATAAACCGGCTCAAACGGATTCTCCTCAGTTAGTGTGTTCGATAGCGGACAGAGCTCCACTGAACTCTGAACCAACAGTCATGATGTTTTTAGATATGTTGTCATTACCAGATAGTCGCTTTTCGGTGACCAAAATCATTGATTATCTGCGGATCCCTAGTGTCCAAAAAAATCTCAATTTGACGGAAGATGAATTAACCTTGTGTATTAACTGGTTATCTATATCACAGATTAAGTGGGGGTTGAATCAAGCCCATAAAGCGTCTTGGTTGGATAACGACGCAGTGACTGAGCATTACACATGGGAGTGGGGATTAAGTCGATTAGCATTAGGTTGTTTACATAGTGAAATGCAAGAACACCATGATGAGTTTGCGTATGTGGATGCAGTTGAAGGCCTAAATAGCCGGATTTTAGGCAAACTCTTAGTTCTGGTAAATCGTCTGTCGACCTTTCGAGCACAATTGAATGGGGATAAATCGATTCAAGAATGGGAACGTCTCTTACAGGAAATGAGTCAGTCGTTGTTTGGAGAAACGTCGACTCAGTTGCGAGCTCAACAGATGATTGAGCAAACGATCAGTCAATTCAGTAAGCAAGTACAAACGGCTGGTTATGAGTCGCCTATTGGGTTGGCGCTTGTACGAGAAAGTTTGTCGGATAAATTTAGTACGCCCGATGCATTGAATCAATTTTTGACAGGCCAAGTGACGTTTAGCTCAATGGTGCCGATGCGAAGTGTGCCGTTTAAGATGATCTGTATTCTCGGTCTCAATGATGGTGCTTTTCCGCGCATAGCCTTACCTAATAGTATCGACTTAATTGCACAAAGTGAAAAGCAACGTGGTGACAGGTCACGACGCAATGAAGATCGATATTTATTTTTAGAAGCCTTAATATCAGCCCGCGATTATTTATACCTAAGCTACCAAGGCCAGAGTGCGAAAGATAATCAAACCATTGAACCGAGTTTGGTTATCCAAGAGTTACTCCATTATTTAGATCAAAAATTCATCCTTGCAGATCCTCAGAACGAAAAGCCTGAGAAATTTTCTGAACGTATTGTACGACGCGCGCCATTGCAGCCATTTAGTCCCACATTGTTCGCATCGAATGAACATGATTTTGAACAAAAGGGATCGTTTGACCAAGGGTGGTTAGCATTAGCTAAAAGTGGTGTGTTACCTGCCAAAAATTCAACTATTACAGTACCAGATGATATTTATCTTGATCATAACGATATGACAGCGCTCTTTATCAATCCACTCAAGCTGCATGTCAATAAACAATATGATGTGGTGCTAGATGAATACATTAATGTGATGGATGATGTTGAACCGTTTTCATTAGACGGTTTATCGAAAGATAAACTCCTCGTACAAGCATTGAATACAGCATCTGCGACGATAGATTATGATAATGCTAACGACATGGGATTAGATTTTGTAAAGCCTTTAGTGAACACCGGAGATGTCTCGCAATGGATGCTAAAGAGTCAGCAAATGTCTTTATATGATGGATTACACAGGACGATAGCAGAAAGTTTAGCTCAACAGCCCGTCACTACTGCTCGTCATAATCAAGTGGTGAAATGGCAATTTGAGCATTTTCAGTTTCATGTTAATGCATTATTTGCCATTGATGATGAATACCATAGTCATACGTTTTTACATAAGGTGATGACTAAATCTCGACTATTTGAGCTAAAGTTGTCGCTATTGATGACCCATTGTTTGAAATTGATGTGTTTTGGGACGACCGGAGATACCTCTATACGGTATCTAAATAGCCGGGAACGAACAACCGCAGGTCAAAAATCAGTGTGTCTTGAAGTTAATACGCTGCATATTCCATATGATTTTATGACGCCAGAACAGGCTGATATAGTGCTCAAGCTATTTTCAGCGCAGTATATCCAAGCATTGCGTGAACCGCATTTTATTCACTTAGATGTGTATCAAAATTTAGAGAGTATACGGCGTCAATATGACAAAGATGTAGTGAGTAATTTTAAGCAAATACCTCACATTGAGTATTTATTGGATGATTATGGTGAACAACGTGAAGATAAATTTTCTTCTTATGCATGGAATGTTAATACCTACTGTAAATGGCTATTTCCGCATGGTTTTTCACATCAAGATATCGCATTAACTAACATCGATGAGTGGTATTTTCATCCGATCATTCAAGTGGTCTTATCCGGTGATTTTTCACCACTTGACCCGAGTGTGGGAGTCTCTTTATGAAGCAAGATGCTGTTGTTTTTTCGCCATTAAACGTCATAACACTCACACTCGCACAACGGCATTTAATTGAAGCTAGTGCAGGGACCGGTAAGACATTTAATATTACGCGAATTGCCGTAAAAGTATTACTCGTCAAGCAAATATCGATTACTCAATTACTCATTGTGACATTCACTAAAGCCGCGACACAAGAGCTCAAAGCAAGAATAGCATCGACGTTGCAAGAGTTTTTGACCATGCTAGACCAGCCGCAAGAGCAATGGGATCCCTTGCTTAGGGATCTGATTATCGACAATGCATTGGTCACGCCTGACAAAGCGCGTTTGATTCTACGCCAAGCTATTTTAGAAATGGATGAAGCAGCAATATTCACTATTAATAGTTTTTGTGGACGAATGTTAACCCAATCGTCCTTTTTGACTCATCGCCCTTTTGAACAAACCATTATTGATGATAGCCAATCGATTTATATAACTGCGATACATGATCAATTTTTAGCACTCCAAAATAAGGTTGCATATCGCGAAGCGTTATCTGCATTCGGGGTCGAGACGCCAGAAGATTTCTTCGCCACCTATCACAATGTCTTACTAAATAATCTACCCGTTGAATATCCAAATGAAGCGAACATCGATGAATTGATTCAGCAATCTTTCCAACCGATTTTTTCGTCATTAAAGGTGTTGCGTAGTGAGTGCTGTTTGATCTTATCTCAGTATATTAATGAGATTAAGACACTGTATGAGACTAACTATGCCAAAGTATCAATGGATGTCGATATTGTCTTAAGATGGTTGGACGCCGATGTGTATTTTGATGACGAAGGTTTCGTTAAATCTTTTTTTCACGGCATTAGAATTAGAGGCTATGCCAAGCATTTTGACACGGCGAATAAAGCACACTATTTAACGGTATTACAAGCTTTTAATGAGAGTTGGAAACAAGCAGAAAAAATCAAAAAGAAGATCGCAGAGGTGCAACATAAACTACCTCACTATAGCCTTATTGCGACATTGCTCAATGATATTAAAACACAAGCCAGTAACGATAAACAGCGCCAGGGTGTATTAGACCACTCCGATACCATCCATTTGTTATATCAAGAGATAATGTCAGGCAACGAGCAACTTATTGCGTATATTCGTCAACAATATCCCATCGCGTTGATTGATGAATTCCAGGATACAGATGCTGAGCAATACTCGATTTTTCATCAGGTATATCCACCCAAAAATACGGAACTGATGTTGCTGATGATTGGTGATCCTAAGCAAGCTATTTATGGGTTTAGAGGTGGCGATGTATTTACTTATCTTAATGCTGTTAAGGATGCATGTTTTCATTGGAGTATGGATACCAACTATCGTTCAACGCCGACGGTGATTAATGGTTACAACACATTATTCTATGGGTTAGATATCACCCAATCTAAGTTATCAAGCATGACCTCATGGGCCACATCGCTGTCAGATGCCCCTAATACAGAGCCTCCAGTGCCAGAAAAAGAGTTATTTGATTATCATATTCAATATAACTGGATTTTAGCCACATCATTAGCCAAAGCGAATAATACGCCTTTAAAAGATGAATGCTCAGATGCAGGTACGCATTTCTTTCATTATCAAATGCAAGAAGGAAATGAGTTACAACCCGCCATGTTAGATAAAATCTCGGCACAAATCTTAATGTCGAAATGGGTTGCCAATGAAATTCAACGTTTACTGACTAGCGTGACGCTAGGTGATCGCCTGGTTCAACCTGCTGATATTGCTATTCTAGTGAATAAACGTGCCCAAGGTGATTTGATTAAACGTGTATTTGCACAATGTGGTTTAAATAGTGTGATTTTAAGTAATCGCAATTCGATATTCACGTCTCAACAAGCGACTAATTTATATCGATTTTTACATGGGTTATTAAATTTCAACCAGGAGCGGCCTTTCAAAACCATGCTCGCGACAGATTTAATGGGATGTCAGCCTGAGGATCTTTATGCACTAGATACCCGACCTGACGACATTGAACAATACAAGCTCGTTGCACATCAGTTACTCCATAAATGGCAGGATGAGGGTATTTTGGTGATGCTGACTCATGTATTGAAAACCCGATTTACGCTTTATGGTGATTGTTTAGACGCTGAACGGATCATGACTAATTACATGCAGCTAGCTGATTTGTTAAATGAATTTGAGAGAACCAATCCGTTACCGAGTATGACCGCATCTTTTTTGTATGAAAAATTAGCGGCAGGTAATGAGGCTGATGAATATTATCAACGATTAGAATCAGACAGTGAATTAATTAAAATTGTCACGATCCATGGCTCAAAAGGCTTAGAATATCCGATTGTGTTTGTGCCATTTGATAGCTTTGGAAATCGAGATTTAATTAACTCAAAAGCTAAATTCACCACGTTTTATGATACCAATGCACAAGAAAAACGTCATTTTCTTGCGCGTCTTCCCGTAAAAGATGCGATTCAGATCGAACAAGCGCAACGAGAGGCCTTACGTTTATTGTATGTGGCGATTACGCGGGCTGCACATCGATGTTATTTAGGTTACCAATCGATACACTATGCCGACAACACGGCCATACACCACATGTTGGCAAAAGTCGCAGATACCCATGATTACAGTGTCATTGAATACATGGAGGCACTTGCAGGGGCTGATAGTTCTCTATTTGCCAGTCATACAATACCAGATAATTTGCATCTATCGATGTACTCTAAGTTATCTAGTCAACCTGATCTCAAGGCGTTAACCTATACAGGGCCAACCCAATCTCAATGGCGTTTATATTCATATTCCAGTATCGTCAATCGTACTAAAGAGATTGATTTGAACGCCAAAACACATAGTGATGATCACGCTAAATCTGATCGTTCTAGAGATAAACAGGACGATACTCTACCGCTACGTTTCACTCTGACTAAGGGGGCTAATGCAGGTCAGTTATTGCATAATGTGTTAGAACATAGCGATTTTACAGAAGCTTTAGATAACACCCTTATTGAACAGGAGTGCCTAAAATTTTTACCTGATCATCAAAATGACATTGACGCCATTGCCAGTTGGTTAGATGAAGTGCTAAGTACACCCATTTACCACGCTCACAGCGACAGTAATTTTATGTTGAAACAACTACCTAAAGCTAACACGTTAAGAGAGCCACAATTCTATTTCCCTCTAGGAGACACATCGATAGCCTCATTAGGAAAATTGTTACAACATCATCGGGATGAGATTACGCTTCCGAACCTTGCCACAGATATGTTAGAAGGCATGATGCAAGGATTTATTGATTTGATTTTCGAAGTCAATGGCCAATATTTTGTGTGTGATTATAAATCAACGCATTTAGGGAACGGTTTTGAGGCCTATACCCCAGATGCATTATTGGCGGATATTCAGTCAAAACAATATGATCTACAGTACTTGATTTATGTGTGGGTATTACATCTTCACCTTTCGTTAGTCTTACCTGATTATGAACCCAGTCGTCATTTAGGGGGTGTATATTACTTATATCTTCGAGGCATGAGTCCTCAAGCACCTGCTCATAGTGGTATTTACTTTAAGCCAATCAGCATGACCGATTTACAGTATTTAGCACAGACATTTCCATCGCTGATGACAGATGGGCAGGGGGAGTTATGAGTTCATTTACCCAATTAATCCAACGTTGTCATGCTGAACCTCATGATAAATTATTAGTGGCGACACAATTATCCGCTTACTATAAACCTAATGTGGCTAATGAAGCCTATGAAGATATTGAAGCGTTTTATCGGGTTAATCCGCACATCATTACACATCAATTTGTGGCGATGTTGTTGCTTCAGCAAGCGCAATGTGCAGGGAACAGTTATATTGATTTAACTAGTCTCGTCAATAATCAGTTTTTTGAAAAGATGGATAGTGATAATCCAACTCAGTATGCAACTGAAAATGGGCAATCATTGACGGGGGCTCAATGCACCTCATATGAAGAAATTGAGATGAGTATCCAAGCGTTAATTGCTCATCCCATACATGGTCAGCTTCTCGTCATCGATAAGCAACGTTTATTTTCTAGAAAGGTTTACGAATATGAACAGTTTATTTCTGAACAGATATCACAGAAAATTACGACCTTAAATGAGCGACTCAACCCCAATGTTAAGACTGTGTTTGAACAGCTCTACCCCAGTCCAATTAAGAACATTTGGCAAGCGATAGCGAGCGTCACGGCATTAAATCAATCGTTTTTTATTATTAACGGGGGACCTGGTACAGGTAAAACGTATACGGTGATCCGAACCTTATTATTGCACTTGGCACAAGCGGATAAACCACTGAATTTTGCACTGTGTGCTCCTACAGGTAAAGCTGCCCAAAGAATGAGTGAATCAATCGTCAATGAAGTTCAACATCTAAGTCGTCAAGGTATTGCACCTGAACTGTTGGCTAATATACCCACTACCGCTTCCACTGTGCATCGATTACTTGGGTTAGGATATCATCGCAATTATGCTAAATATCATCAGGGTAATCCATTGCCTCATGACGTGTTAGTCATTGATGAAGCTTCCATGTTAGATACTCGCCTGATGTTTCGAATACTCAGTGCGGTAAAGCCTTCCACTCAGATATTATTGATTGGTGATACGGCACAGTTACCTTCTGTTGAGTCAGGTAATATTTTAAAAGATGTCATGCCCGTACACGTGAATCAATTTTCCTCCACTATGATGCAATGGGTAGAGTCAGTAAGTTCTGAATTAAGCTCACAATACCTGACATCATGCGCCGAGATCCCCGGTGAGAATAGTCAATGGAATGATTATGCGGCCACTTTACTCACTAATATGCGCTCGACTCATCATGTCAATGAGCTTGCGAATGCGATTTATCAAAATAACGTCAACGGAGCAATTACTGCGCTAGATAACGTAATCACACGCTGGTCGACTTCATCACCAAAATTATCTAACCTCGCGTCTTCAACATTATTATATCGCCCTGATGAAGTTGATGAACAGCAAGTGAAACATAACTTTAATGCATTAATCAAAACTATGAGCGATGCCTATTTTAAGCCTTTGTTAAGTACGTTGGAACCAACTGCCGCTTTAGCATTACTGCGACAATTTCGGATCCTGTCACCCATTCGACACTCGGCTATGGGGATTGAAGGGATTAATAAAGCTATAGATCAGTTGTTGGATCCATCCACTAAAAAAAGTGCAGATCCAGAACGTCATCTATATCACGGTAAGGCGATACTGATCACTCAAAATGATATGCAATTAGGGATTTATAACGGCGACTCTGGTGTGATCCTACGTAACGAAGCACAACAGTTGACTGCGTATATCGATAGAGGTGACCAAGCCCCTCTGGCGATTTCACCTTACCGGATCGCAAAGTTTCAATCTGCTTATGCCATGACTATTCATAAAACTCAAGGCAGTGAATTTGACCAAGTGCTAATTGTCTTACCTTCAGGACTAATACATCCTATGAGTAAAGAATTGTTGTATACCGGTATTACTCGCGCTAAACAATATGTGGCAGTCACAGGGGCTGCTCCCGATTTTGTCAAAGCGATTTATACTACTCATGCACGCCATACGAATATAGTGATTGAACCCAATAAACCTTGTCTAACTCAAATAACAGATGAAAAGCGGGTTTGATCTTTTTTATATTGATCAAATAATTGTGCGATAACTCTGACCAAAGGTTTGTGTTGGGTTGAAATTGAATATTGCTGCTGGTGCTTTGTGACGATACCTAAGCTGCTATAAAATGCCAGTGAGTCAATTTCATGAGCAAAATATTTATCAGCATCAATACTCCAACGCTGGCTGATGGCGGCTAAATTAATCGTGTAGTTACACATCAATTGATTGATGAGATCCCCTCGAATAAGATCGTCTTGAGTCAGTTGACGTCCTTTATGTCGTAAACTTTCGGTGGTCACTTGTTGGTAATATCGTTTCAAATCTACTGCATTTTGTGCACGTATGTTACTGATATTGGAGATTGCACTCACCCCAAGTCCTAGTATCTGATCGTTTTGATCACAGGTGTAGCCTTGAAAATTTCTCGACAAAACACCTTTATTTGCTGCAACAGCAAGCGAATCATTAGGCTTAGCAAAATGATCCATCCCTATAGCTTGATAGCCCATAGACTGTAGTGTTTGAGCAATATGATATGTCATTTGCTGTTTTAATTCTGGCGCAGGCATATTATGTTTCGAAAACTTTCTCTGGGCAGCGAATCGTTCTGGCAAGTGTGCATAGTTAAATACGGATATACGGTCTACATTAAATTGCGCTAAGGCACTTAATGTGTGTTGAATAGTCGTTAAGTTTTGTTCAGGTAAACCGACGATAATATCTAAATTAATAGACGAAAAACCAGCGTGATAGGCATCGGCTATACATGCTTGAATATGGGATGATGATTGCACTCTATTAATGGTCGTTTGTACGATAGGATCAACATCCTGTACCCCTAAGCTCATACGTGTGAATCCCAGCTTAGCTAAATGCTGAATGTAAGGGAGGGTTAAATTTCGAGGATCACACTCGATACTCATTTGACATTCACTTGCCAAGTTAAAATGTGAAGTCAGTAAGTGCATCAGTTTAGTATGCTGCTCAATCGATAAAAAACTAGGACTGCCGCCACCATAATGAATATGACTGATAGTAATTTCAGGATTATGCTGTGCTATTTGCGCGATTTCTAACCCTAAATAATGCAAGTACTCATCTGCTTTACTATTGTCACGAGTCACTCGTTTATTACAGCCACAGTAATAACAAAGCGAATGGCAAAATGGTATGTGTATATACAGTGAGATAGGCGTCGTAAGGTTCGCTATATTCGCTAATAGAGGCGTATTATAGTCATCATCTGAAAATTCCAAAGCAGTCGGGTACGAAGTATATCTAGGGACATTGCGTTGGTATAAATACGCAATATGTTCCGCTGGTGTTAATTCATAGGTCTGTTTCAGTAGATTCATAACGTGACATTCACTCATTGTCCATGCTGACTGAGTAACATGGGTGCGATAAAAACACTATAATAATCAAAACAAGAGTTTGGATATTGATGTAGAACAAATAATCTCTTAGTGATGATCAAGTATTCAGCAACAAAAGTTAGTTTTTACGCCAATTATCCATACACTAGTTAACCACTATCATGGAGACAACAATGCAAAAAATCACCTTAGTCAGACATGGACAGGCTTCATATGGCACAGATAATTACGATCAGCTGAGTCCGTTAGGTCATGAACAAGCACAGATACTGGGTCGTTATTTTCACCAAATAGGCACTCAATTTGATGCCGTCTATACAGGGAACATGGTGCGTCATCATGAAACGGCACAGCAAATACTGGCTAATATGCCGAATCAGACTAAAGCATTCACACAATTAGCGCATTTTAATGAGTTTGATTTCGAAGCGGTGATCACATCATATTTATCCTATGCTAATACAAGTATGCCGAGTAGCAGTGCGCCACGAGCAGAATTCTATCGGTTATTAAAAAATGCGATGATAGCTTGGTCACGTGAGCAGCTTTTAGGGTTGCCAGAGACTTGGCAAGAATTTCAACAACGTGTTGTCGATGGTATTACTCAAATTACTCAACAATCTTCAGATGCAAAGCATATTTTAATCGCCACTTCCGGTGGCGCGATAGCGATGCTTAAAGGATATACCCTGGAGTTGAGTGTCGATAAATTAATCGACACTAACTTACAAATCAGAAATGCGAGTTATCATCAATACTTAGTGTCGTCTTCACAACTATTTGAAACGAGTTTTAATCAAATTCCCCATCTGGAGCTTGAAGGTAACACAAGCCTTTTTACTTACTCATAAATACAAAAAGAACGAGGTAAAATCATGAACACAACTAATAACAGTGTATCGCTTCCAACTATGATGAATGCAGTCGTGTGTGATGAATTTGGGCCGGTGGAAAATCTGCTGGTCAAATCGTTAGCGGTACCGACGCCTAATGCTGATGAAGTACTGATTCAAGTCCATGCCGCAGGTGTGAATTTTCCGGATAGTTTGTTGGTGCAGGGCTTATATCAAATGAAACCTGAAAGGCCTTTTATCCCTGGCAATGAAGTGGCAGGGATCATTGTTGCATTGGGAGAAAATGTTAATCACTTAAGTGTGGGCATGCGTGTGATTGGTTTGAGTATGTTAGGAGGGTTTGCACAATATGTTACATGTAAAATGACGCATGTCATGCCATTACCTGAGGCGATTGAGTTTGATCAAGCGGCAGGTCTGATAACGGCTCATGCAACGGCTCATCATGCATTAGTGCAACGTGCACAAATCCAACCCGGTGAAACCATCCTGGTCACAGGCGCTGCAGGTGGAACGGGGATTGCTGCAGTACAGATAGCTAAGAAATTAGGCGCTACCGTCATCGCAGCATGTTCGACACCCGAAAAATTAGATTTTGCGGTAAATCAAGGTGCTGATTATACGATTAATTACACTGAACAAAACATCAAAGAAGAAGTCAATAGAATCACGCATAAGCGAGGTGTGGATGTGGTGTATGAATGTGTTGGTGGAGATATTTTTAATCAATGCAGTAAATCTATGGCCTGGAATGGACGACTATTAGTCGTGGGTTTTGCCGGTGGTGTGATCCCACAATTCCCTGTGAATTTAGCCCTGGTGAAAGGGTATTCAGTTGTGGGCGTATTCTGGGGTTCTTTTACTATGCATGAGCCTAAGGTGTTTCAACAAAATATGAAAGAATTGTTTGGTTGGTTAATCAATGGCGATGTGACGGTGCATGTCGATAAACATTATGCACTAGCAGATACCAGCGCAGCGTTGAATGATTTGAACCATAGAAAAGCAAAAGGAAAACTCATCGTCATCCCGTAATTATCAAAACTAATAGGCAATCATAAAACCAATAAAGTATTAAAAACTGCATCTCTCACCTAATATCCATTAACTAAATTATAACAATACTATCTACCAAAAGAGAGTAGTCCAGATGCAAAATTATCAAGCACCTAAAAAAGATACTTTATTTGTCATGAATGATGTATTTGATTTTGAATCACACTATCAACGACTTGGATTTAACGATGCCACCCCTGATTTAGTGGATGCAATTTATGAAGAAGCGGCAAAGTTCGCAGAAAATGTATTAGCACCGATTAATGCCGTGGGTGATACTGAAGGTTGTCATTGGGATGATGGTGTTGTTACGACGCCTAGCGGTTTCAAAGAAGCTTATGCACAATATGTAGAAGGTGGCTGGCCGTCGATGGCACATCCTGAGCAATATGGTGGTCAAGCGTTACCTTATTCATTAGCGTCAGCGATGGCCGAATGGTTTTCTGGTGCGAATCATTCATGGGCGATGTACCCTGGTTTATCGCAAGGGTGCATTGATACCTTAAAGGCACATGGGACAGAACAACAAAAAGAGATGTTTTTACATCATCTTGTCGCGGGCACGTGGACCGGTACTATGTGCTTAACTGAACCACATTGTGGTTCTGATTTAGGGATGCTTAAATGTAAAGCGGAGCCAAATGAAGATGGTTCTTATCGCATCTCGGGTACCAAAATATTCATCTCTGCGGGTGAGCATGATATGTCTGAAAATATTGTGCATATTGTACTGGCTCGATTACCTGACGCGCCTGCAGGAACAAAAGGTATCTCTTTATTTATCGTACCTAAATATCATGTTGATGAGCAAGGTAATAAGGGTGAAAGAAATACAGTTAAGTGTGGTTCCATTGAACACAAGATGGGCATTAAAGGCAGCGCAACATGTGTAATGAATTTTGATGAGGCACGCGGTATTTTAATCGGTGCACCTAATCGTGGATTAAATTGCATGTTCACCTTTATGAATATTGCCCGAATTGGTACAGGATTAGAGGGGCTATCCGCATCAGAGGCGTCTTTTCAAGGTGCATTAGCGTATGCTCAAGACCGATTACAGTTTCGTTCAATGACTGGCAAAAAGAATGCAGACGGTCCTGCTGATCCTATCATTGTCCATCCGGATGTGCGTCGCATGCTCTTAACACAAAAAGCCTTTGCCGAAGGAAATCGAGCACTAGCCATTTATTGTATGCAATTAGTAGATGAAACATTGTACGGTACTGACGCAGATGCAAAGCAGCTGGCTGATGCAAAGTTATCTATGCTCACTCCGATCGTAAAAGCATTTTTAACGGAAACGGCATTAGAAACCACCTCTCATGGTATGCAGGTTTATGGTGGGCATGGTTACATCGCAGAGTGGGGCATGGAACAATTGGCCCGTGATACACGTATCTGTACGATGTATGAAGGCACAACTGGGATCCAAGCGATTGATTTACTTGCGCGTAAAATCATGGGGTCAAATGGTGAATTACTGAAAGTGATGCAGACTGAAATATTAACGTATTGTGCGAGTATTCGTGAGCATCAACAATTTAATGTGATGGCAAACGCAATTCAATCACATTGTGATGAATGGGCACAGCTAACGGGTGAAATCGGCTTATCGGCACAACAGAATCCAAATGAGTTAGGTGCAGCTGCGGTTGATTATCTGATGTATTCTGGATACGTAATCGTAGGTTATATGTGGCTGAAAATGGCGGTAGTGGCGCAACAAAAAATCGATGCTGGTGAAGGTAATAAAGATTTTTATGAAGCAAAACTAATGACGGCACAATTCTATTTCGACCGATTATTAACTCGGACACGTAGTTTAGTATCATCGATCAGAACGGGTTCTGATAATTTGATGAACATGCCTGAAGCCTTATTTAAAGTATAAGCACGTTAAACAACGTAATCATAAAAAAGCCCATCTAATATAGGTTATATAGATGGGCTTTTTTGTACTGAAAATTTAGTTGGATTGGTAGACTTTTGATACTTCCATAATTTGTTCGCGCATCCAGCGATGGGCGTGATCTTCATCCATTGATACATGCCAATACAAAAAATACTCCATTTTTGGCATTTCAATCGGCATTTCATACATGGCTAAATCATAATGTTTAGCTAAGTGATAGGGTAAACACGCCACCATATCGGTTTTGACTAACGCACTGGGCACCGTTAAAAAATGCTGTGAATGGAATTTCACTTTACGTTTATGGCCCAAATTATCCAACGCAACGTCAATAACACTAGAGCCATCTTGACGGTAAGCAACATTAATATGATCCATTGATAAGAAAGTGTCTAAATCACAACCTTGTTTTAACAATGGATGATTTTTCCTGGCCATGACCACGTAACGGTCTGTCGCGATACAGGTTTTGTGTAAATGTGGGTCAGTGAATGTCGATGCATCAGCGAAGAAATCAAGATTGCCATTGGCCATTTCTGCCACTACTTTAGAGCGAGATATTTCAAAATTGGCTAAGGTAATATTCGGTGAGCCATTTTCTAAATGTGCTAATAAACGTGGCAATATACTCACTTCGAGTAAATCACGACTGGCAAAATTGAACTGTTTTTCGGCAACTTGAGGATCAAAAACATGACTCGCTTGGACACTTTTACGAAGCAATTCCAAAGCAGCCCGTGCAGGGACAATAATGTTCTGTGCGACGGGGGTCGGGGTCATAGTATGACCCGTTCTGACAAATAATGGGTCGTTGAGCATATCGCGCAGACGTGCTAACGAGTTACTGACCGCAGGCTGGGTGATGCAAAGTACATCTGCTGCTTTAGTCAAACTACCTGCAGTATATATAGCATCAAAGACGGCAAATAGATTTAAATCGATTCTATGTAGGTTCATAATAATTACGCTTATTAGTTTTGTTTATGTTATACGCTTTTTATTATTATTTAGATTAATAGATGAGCGTAAATATGTCTACTCATTAACATAAAAAACACAAATCTTTACAATGCTATCTATGCATTTAAGTAAGAATGGTTTTATGTGATCTAAATCCATTTAATATGCTATTAATCAGTAACAATATTAAGTAGTACATAATATGGCCGAGAAACTTACCTCCACACAGATCCAAGCAGCATTACTAGAATTAAATACTTCATTGCCCCCTGAGGAACAATGGATACTTAATGGGAACCGCCTATATAAAACATTTACATTTAATTCGTTTATTCGTGCCTTTGGCTGGATGTCACAAATGGCGATTTGGGCTGAGAAAATGAATCATCATCCTGAGTGGTCAAATACTTATAATAAAGTAGAGGTGAATTTAATAACCCATGATGTAGGCGGGATCAGTGAATTGGACATAAAACTAGCAAATAAGATGGAAATGTTTAAGTAATTGATGGTTTAATCATCACTCAAATAAAACTTACCATTTATTGTGAATTAAGGGTTGCGTCATAATCTGTGCTATGTATAATACGCACCACTTGAGAGGGGAAGCACAGCAAACCTCACAAACCAGTTTCAAGCGCGGGATGGAGCAGTCTGGTAGCTCGTCGGGCTCATAACCCGAAGGTCGTAGGTTCAAATCCTGCTCCCGCAACCACTTGAATGCTTAGTATATAGCATTCAGATGTATAGTGGACTAGGGTCCAAAAATTTGTAAAAAGCCCCTGCTTGTAAGGGGCTTTTTTCGTTTATGCGATATCAAAATGGGCTTTATGCCCTTTTTTCATTTATGGAGTCGTGTTTTGTCACAACTTGAAAAAAAATTGACAGAGATGCTTACCCCAGCAGCAGAGTCACTTGGCTTTGAAATGGTCGGTGTGGAGTTTGTTCGAGCGGGTAAACATTCAATTTTACGCGTTTTTATCGATCATCCTGACGGTATTAGTGTAGATCATTGTGCAGATGTCTCTCAGCAAGCCAGTGCAATATTGGATGTAGAAGATCCGATAAACACTGAATATAATTTAGAAGTATCATCACCGGGTATGGACCGTCCTCTATTTAAAACCGCTCATTATGAAGCGATAGTTGGGGAAATGGTCGCTGTGCGTTTACGCATGCCGATGAATGAACGTCGTAATTTTAAAGGCACTTTATTATCTTGTGAAAACGATAACATAGTGGTTGAAGTTGATGGTCAGTCTTATACACTGGCTATTATGAATATAGAAAAAGGTAATCTTGTCCCGGTCTTTGACTAGGTTCATCAAATTAGGAAGAGAGTATCATGAGTAAAGAGATCTTATTAGTTGCCGAAGCGGTTTCAAATGAAAAACAAGTACCCAAAGAAAAAATCTTTGAAGCACTCGAGTTCGCATTATCTACAGCCACTAAAAAGAAAAATGAAGGTGAGATAGAAGTGCGTGTTGCCATTGACCGAGCTACTGGTGATTTTGATACTTTTCGTCAGTGGTTAGTTATCCCTGATGACCAAGTACAAGAAAACCCTTATGCTGAGATGACTATCTCTGCAGCACAGATTGATGAGCCAGAAATTCAGATTGGTGATTTTGTTGAAGAGCAAATTGAATCAATTAAATTTGACCGTATTACGACACAAACTGCAAAACAAGTGATTTTCCAGAAAGTGCGTGAAGCAGAACGTGCACAAATGATCGCTGAATATGAAGATCGTGTGGGTGAACTGGTTACCGGTACGGTCAAAAAAGTGAATCGCGATAACGTTATTATCGATTTAGGCAATAACGCTGAAGGTGTTATTTATCGTGATGACATGTTACCGCGTGAAAATTTCCGCCCAGGTGATCGTGTACGTGGTTTATTGTACGTAATCCGTCCTGAAGCACGTGGTGCACAATTATTTATTTCTCGTACTCACCCAGATATGATTGTTGAATTATTCCGTCTTGAAGTACCTGAAATTGCAGAAGAAACCTTAGAAATTAAATCAGCAGCACGTGATCCTGGTTCTCGTGCAAAAATTGCTGTGAAAACCAATGACAAACGCCTTGACCCCGTCGGTGCGTGTGTCGGTATGCGTGGTTCACGTGTACAAGCTGTATCATCTGAATTAGGTGGCGAACGTGTTGATATCGTCTTATGGGATGAAGAAGCACCACAGTTCGTTATCAATGCAATGGCACCAGCTGAAGTGGCAAGTATCGTTGCAGATGAAGATACTATGACGATGGACGTGGCTGTTGAGCCTGATAACCTGGCACAAGCTATTGGTAAATCAGGTCAAAATGTACGTTTAGCTAGCCAGTTAACTGGCTGGGAATTAAATGTCATGACGATTGAAGACCTAGAAAAGAAACAACAAGACGAAAGTGCACAAATCATTGATGTATTTGTTACTGGGTTAGATATTGATGAAGAATTTGCGGGCGTGTTAGCGAGTGAAGGGTTTACTTCACTTGAAGAAATCGCTTATGTTCCGGTAAGTGAATTATTAGAAATTGAAGGATTAGATGAAGATATCATTGAAGAGTTACGTAACCGTGCTCGTGCATATCTGACCACTAAAGCGTTGGCCGACGAAGAATCGTTAGAGCCAAAAGAAGAGTTATTAAATCTTGCTGGCATGACGAATGAAATAGCCGTCGCGTTAGCTAAACAAGGCGTAACTGATTTAGAAGAGTTAGCCGAACAAGGTACCGATGAGATTTGTGATATTGAAGGACTTGATGAAAAAAGCGCAGGCGACTTTATTATGGCTGCACGTAATATTAAGTGGTTCAACGAAGAGTAATAACGGTCAACAAAAAGGAGAGGACAATGTCTGAAGTTTCCATAGAAAAACTCGCGGGTGACATAGGCACCAACGTTGATCGCTTAGTTCAACAATTTAATGATGCTGGCTTAACTAAAAAAGCAGGTGATAACGTCACTGAGGCAGAGAAAAAGCAATTACTAGATCATCTTGCTAAAGCGCATGGTAGTGATGCTAATATCGCGCCCAAAAAGATGACACTGACGCGTAAAACTACCAGTACATTATCAGTAGGCAAATCTAAAAATGTCAAAGTAGAAGTTCGTAAGAAACGTACTTTTGTGAAGCGTAGTCCTGAAGATGAAGCAAAATTAGCAGCGGAAGAAGCTGCACGTCAGGCAGCTGAGCAAGCGAAATTAGAAGCGGAACAAAAAGCGGCTGAAGAAGCACGTAAAGCAGCTGAGAATAAAGCAAAAGAAGCAGCTGAAGCACGTAAGAAAGCAGAAGCTGAACAAATCGCTCGCGCTGAAAAAGCGAAGCGAGAAGCAGAAGAGCGTAAGAAGAACGAACCACAAATGACTGCTGAAGAAAAAGCAGCACAAGAAGCGTCTCGCGCTGAAGCTGAAAAACTGCGTAAACAGCAAGAAGAAGAAACACAGCGTAAACTTGAAGAAGATGCAAAAAAAGCAGCAGAAGAAGCTCGCAAACTTGCAGAAGAAAACGAGCGTCGTTGGAAAGAAGAAGAAGAACGTCGTAAAGCTCAAGAAGCTGAAGAAGTTCACGTTCACTCTAACCGTTATGCACAAGAAGCTGAAGATCTTGATGACTTGAAAGTAGAACGTGGTTCACGTCGTCGTAAGAAGAAAAAAGCCGGTGAAAACCTGAAACAAGGTTTCAACAAGCCAGCTGCACCTGTTGAACGTATCGTGAAGTTAGGCGAAACAATCACTGTGGGTGAGTTAGCCAGTAAATTAGCGATTAAAGCCAACGAAGTCATTAAAACGATGATGAAGATGGGTGAAATGGCAACCATTAACCAAGTGTTAGACCAAGATACAGCGGTATTAGTCGTTGAAGAAATGGGTCATAAATATGAGTTAGTGAATGATAATGCATTAGAAGATGAATTGATCGCTGATGCAACGGGCGGTGATAAAGCGCCTCGTGCACCAGTAGTTACTATCATGGGTCACGTTGACCATGGTAAAACGTCATTACTTGATTACATTCGTCGCGCTAAAGTGGCTGACGGTGAAGCGGGTGGTATTACCCAGCACATTGGTGCTTATTCAGTTGAAACGGATAACGGTAAAATCACCTTCTTAGATACCCCTGGACACGCGGCGTTTACTGCCATGCGTGCCCGTGGTGCAACCGCAACTGATATTGTTATCTTAGTCGTTGCAGCCGATGATGGTGTCATGCCACAAACTAAAGAAGCGGTTCAGCATGCGAAAGCTGCCGGTGTGCCTTTGATTGTGGCTGTAAACAAGATGGACAAAGAAGCAGCTGATCCAGACAGAGTTAAAACTGAGTTATCACAACTTGAAGTTATCTCTGAAGAGTGGGGCGGTGAGCATCAGTTCGTCAGCGTTTCGGCGAAGACGGGCTTGGGGATTGACGAGTTATTAGAAGCCATTAATCTACAAGCTGAAGTATTAGATTACCAGGCCGTACCAACAGGTCCTGGTCGTGGTATTGTTATCGAATCTCGTCTAGATAAAGGACGAGGCCCAGTCGCTTCGGTATTGATCCAAGAAGGTCAATTAAAAGCGGGTGACATTTTATTATGTGGTCTTGAATACGGTCGTGTTCGTGCTATGCGTGATGAGAATGGCCAAGAAGTTAAACTTGCAGGTCCTTCTACTCCGGTTGAAGTATTAGGTCTATCGGGTGTACCGATTGCAGGTGAAGATGCACTTGTCGTTAACGATGAGCGTAAAGCGCGTGAAGTAGCGTCTAAGCGTTCGATTAAACAGCGTGAATTGAAATTAGCAAAACAACAGAAAGCGAAATTGGAAAACATGTTTGCGAACATGGAAGCCGGTGATGTATCTGAACTTAATGTGGTATTAAAAGCCGACGTTCAAGGTTCAGTAGAAGCGATTTCTGAGTCATTAGTTAAACTATCGACTGATGAAGTAAAAGTGAATATTGTTGGTTCTGGTGTTGGTGGTATCACCGAGACTGATGCATCCTTAGCGGCCGCATCGAGTGCGATTGTTGTTGGCTTTAATGTACGTGCTGATGCAACTGCGCGTCGTATGATTGAAGCGGAAGAAATTGATTTACGTTATTACTCAGTTATCTATAATCTGATTGATGAAGTGAAAGCAGCGATGAGCGGTATGCTTGCTCCTGAGTTCAAACAACAAATCATTGGTTTAGCTGAAGTACGTGATGTATTCAAATCACCGAAGATTGGTGCGATTGCCGGTTGTATGGTTACTGAAGGTGTCATTAAACGCAGTAACCCAATTCGTGTCCTACGAGAAAACGTAGTTATCTACGAAGGTGAGCTTGAGTCACTACGTCGCTTTAAAGATGATGTTCAAGATGTCAAAAAAGGTATCGAATGTGGTATCGGCGTGAAGAACTACAATGATGTTAAAGTCGGTGACCAAATCGAAGTATTTGAGATTGTCGAAGTATCACGCGAGTTATAATGCGTGACGGGTACAATTTAAATAAACGGGGGCGCTAGCCTCCGTTTTTGTTTTATTTGATTAAGTGTTGTGTCCTGAATCACAACCGAATGAAGGAATTTAATATGGCTCGTGAATTTTCGCGTACCGATAGAGTCTCGCAACAAGTACATAAAGAAATTGCGAGCATTCTGAATCAAGAATTTAAACACCAAGCACCTGAGTTGTGTATGGTGACAGTGTCTGGTGTGGAGATCTCTCGTGATTTAGCCCACGCTAAAGTCTATGTCACATTTTTAGAGATGGACGAAGAGAAAGTCAAAGCATCCATGGCACTGCTAGAAGAAGGTAAAGGGTTTGTGCGCGGTTTGTTATCTCGTCGCGTGCGAATGCGCAATACTCCAGCATTAAAATTCATCCAAGATCGTTCTATTACTGAAGGCATGCGTATTTCTAATATTGTGTCTCAAGTAACACGTGATGAAGCAGCAAAGCGTGGCGATAGTCCAGCGGATACAGATGCTGCGGACACCACTGATTCACCCAAAAACGACGACTAGTTCATGGGGCGTCGTCGTAAAGGCCGTGCGATTAACGGTGTATTTTTATTAGATAAACCTCTAGGTGAGTCGTCCAATAATGTTCTGCAAAAAGTACGCGCGATGTATGGTGCTGCGAAAGCAGGGCACACAGGGGCGCTTGATCCGCTTGCCAGTGGTATGTTGCCTATTTGTTTAGGTGAAGCAACTAAGTTCTCTCAATTTTTACTCGATGCAGATAAGACGTATGAAGTGACTGCCACATTGGGTATTCGTACGACGACATCTGATGCCGATGGCGAAGTCGTATCGACCCTACCTGTGACCAGTACCGAAGATGACATACGTGCAGCATGTTTAAGTTTTGTAGGTGCATCTAAACAAATTCCATCCATGTTTTCAGCGCTTAAACATGAAGGTAAGCCGCTATACTGGTATGCCCGCCAGGGGATAGAAATTGACCGTCCGGCCCGAGATATCACTATTTTTGCGTTAGATATTTTACGTATTGAAGGCGCAGAAGTGGATATGCGAGTGCATTGTTCAAAAGGCACTTATATTCGTTCATTGGTGGATGACATTGGTCAAGTGTTAGGCTGTGGCGCCTATGTTAGTCGTTTACATCGTTCTCAAGTGGCTGGGTATCCCAGTGATAAAATGATGAGTCTGGAAGCATTACAAACCTTAGTCGATACTCATCGGATTGATAAAGGCAGTGAACATCATCCTTATATCGACCCGTTATTACTACCGATGGATATACCTTTATATGCATTAGCTTCAACAATAGCCACACAAGCGCAGATTAATGGCGTGAAAGTGGGTATGCCTTTTATCCCTGATCATATTTCTCCAGCGCAAGTAGATGAAACGGTGGTGGATGTCAAAGCAATGGCATTATCCAAAGCCGGGTTTGAGCAAGTCAAAGTCTATGATACCGAAGGTAAAATCTATGCGGTGGCTGAATTAAAAGACGATGGTTATTTATATCCTAAACGAGTTGTCGTTTATTCCGAGTGAGATACTTGCATTACATAAAGTTTGCCGTATAATGCTCGACTCTTCGATACAGCTGAATTAGTGATTGGCTGTATTTATTTTAACATTCTATTGGAGAATATTATGTCACTAACTACACAAGAAGCAGCTGCAATCGTAGCAGAGTATGCAACTAAAGAAGGCGATACCGGTTCACCTCAAGTACAAGTTGCATTATTAACGCACAACATCAACAAGCTTCAAGGTCACTTTAAGTCTCATAAAAAAGATCACCACTCACGTCGTGGTTTATTACGTATGGTTTCTACTCGTCGTAAATTATTAGACTACCTTAAAGGTAAAAATGTTGAAGCGTATCAAGACCTTATCAAGCGTTTAGGTCTACGTCGCTAAGACAAGCTCAAATACTAAAAAGGCGCTTTTAAAAGCGCCTTTTTTTATGTCTATTTTATTTCAGTGTTTAATCAAACATAACGCCTTGGCAACCGAGCTCGCCATCCGGTTAAAATTTCATAACACACCGTTTTTTTCCATTTGACTAACTCTCGAGGATCGATCCATTCATCACCTTGACCGCCCATTAGTACAACTTCATCGCCTATTGACACATTATCTAAATGACTGACGTCCACCATCATAGCATCCATAGCATTACCACCTACCACTGGGCATTGTTGTCCGTGAATTAATACATACCCTTCATTACGAACACGCGGATAACCATCACCGTAGCCAATCGGTAATATTGCAATCTGCATGGGTGTAGATGCAGTAAAATGCATTCCATAGCCGACACAATCACCTACTTGGAGTTGTCTTAACGCAGGTATTTGAGCTTTAACCGACATAATCGGTTTGAGTCCTTCAATACGTTTACATACTAGCGATGGATATACGCCTAAATGCAGGATACCGCTGCGGATCATATTGAAATGCGCATGGGGGAGGTCGAGTAGCCCACCGGTATTGGACATGTGAATTAATGGGATGGTGATATCCGTTTTTTCTAGCGCTTTAATGACCTCCACAAAACGACTATGCTGAAGATTTGCGTAGGTTTTATCTGCTTCATCGGACATGGCAAAATGACTCATCATGCCTTCCAGTACTAATCCATCACACTCTTGGGCAATATACTCAATCACGGGTATTGCATCACTCCAACGCACACCCCAACGACTCATCCCACTATCGATTTCAATATGGATAGGATGGTTTATTCCTTGTGCTAAGCACAGCGCATTAAAGCGTCTAGCTTTGTCTATATCATTGACACAACAAGTGATGCGATAGGCTAAACACGCAGCAAATTCAGCGTCACTCACCTCACCAAAAATTAAGATGGGGAGTTCAATCTGAGCATCGCGTAATTCAATCGCTTCATCTATGGTCTCAACAGCGAGATAGTCATAACCGGCGTCACGCGCAGCTTTAGCGATAACGACACCACCATGGCCATACGCTTGGTCTTTGACAACACACAATTTTTTAAGATGTGCAGGTGAGTCTTGATTGATAAGCTCAAAATTGGTGAGTAGTTGTTGATGATCTATTTCTACCCATGCGCTGCGAATACCTGATATTGGTTTATCTATCATTATGCTGCTCCTGGTGGCCACATAGTGTCACCAATATCAGTGCGGAAATAGCTATTTGAACAGCGTATGTCTGTCATCAGTGCATAGGCATGCTGGACGGCATCATCTTTCGTATTACCAAATGCGTTCACATCGAGTAACCGATGACCCGATGCTAATACGGGATGTTCTGCTTTACCCGCTTCTACTTCATTGAGCCAAATATCGCCTTTATCACTGCACAATACTTCAGGTAACTCTAATGGAAAGGCAGGACCTGTGACACTTAAAAACGGATACCCGTAACCGGCGAGAGTAATTGAACACCCAATCGGTTTATCGGAAACAAAATCGGGAATAAATTTACTGCCATCGATCACTGCTTTGAGCATATCGAGAGGGTTTTTTAGCATACGCATGATCATGGGACCACATGTGACGCCAAGACGAGCATTGTATTCAATGACGGACCACACGCCATCACGACAAATTGCGGTGACTTGTAAAGGCCCAGTGTAATTGACTTTTTCTAGCCAAGGTTGTAATGGGGTAATGAGTGTTTTAGCCAGACCATATTGGTCTGTCGGATCTGCTTCGATTAAACCGCCAAGTGGGGCGCCTGCAATTTTTCCCATATTACCGTTAAAGGCGCGTTTATATTCTTGGTTACTGACTAAAGAAGTAATTTGGCCGTTTTGGACAAAGACAATGTGTCCAGCTTCTTTGTGACCCATATATTCTTGGAAAAATACACCTTCGGCATAATCAATCCGATCCAACCAACTGTGAGTATCAGCTAACGTTTCACAAACAATCGTATGAATAGGACTAGTAGGAGAACATAGTGTGTTTTTAATGACATACGGAGCAGGATGCTTGGTCAGAAATTCTTGCGCATCTAACCGGTTTTGTGCAACGCAAGAACGTGGAAATGCAATGCCAACAGATTCGCCAATGCTTTGAGCAAACGCGCGGTCTCGTTCGAGTTTTAGGGCTTCATCGGTGGGACAAAATACCGGCGTCTTTGCTGCGAATGCTGTTGCCCAATCGCTTTGTGCCCAATCAATTGACATCGGGATCATAATATCCACAGGATGCTCAGCTACGAGTGCTAAAGGGTTAGCAAAATCATGTTCATCAAACGTCTGACACACCTGCTTAGGACCATAATGGCCGTAATCACGACTCAGCCACACGATGACATGAGCACCGGCGTCTTGCAGGGTTTGTGCTAATCCATGGGTAAAGGCACCGATGCCGATAATCAGTACCGAAAGTGAAGAAGCGTCTTTTTCTGATAATGGTAGAGACATATTAATTATTCTTATTTTTAATGACGCCCAATTTTAGACATTTGTGATAAAAATAGCGAGTCTAGTAGAGAATATCTACCCAGCAGTCGGAACTTGCCTGCGACTCACACTATTGAGTGTTTTTTCCATCGCTGTCACTTTGTTTTTAAGTGCGGTATTACGCTGTTCCAATATCGCTATTTTCTCGTTAATTACCACGTTTGTGTCTTGTCTCGACAGGAGGCCTTGTTTCATGGTTTCAATTTCAAGACTCACTGATAAGATCTCATTTTTGGTGGCGTTAAAATCATTTTGTAATGCGTCAAATTTAGTATCAACATTCTTAATACTTTTTTTCACTGAAGCGGTAACCGAGTTCACCGAAGCAGTAACCGAGTTCACACTGGATTGAGCTTTGGTACGATTATCTTCCACTACTTTAGTCAGATCTTGTATTTCTTTTTGATTTCGACGCCAAGCAGATGCCCAAAGCTTATCCATTTGTCCCCATAGCTCTTCTGCACGATTCGCGAGTTCACCTACTTTAACTTGTAGTGCTACAGTAGAGTTACCCATTTCTTCACCAGTAGCGGATAAACGGTTTTCTAACTCCATAATACGTGCAGTAGCACTATCTAATGCTGTTTGGCTTTGTTGTTGGGTGTAATAGAGAAAGCCGGATGCGCCTGTGGCAATCAATGCTAATAATAGTGCGCTAGTGACAAGCCCTTGATTATTGGCTTTTACGATAGTGGGAGCAGGTGACGGTGTGCCGTTGGGGTTAGTACCTTGAACGGTTCGATCAGAGGCATCGATACGGATATTAGGTACATCGTCAAAAGAGTGTTTAGTCATGGACATCAATCATTTCGTTTAAGTGAATAAATACAATAATAATGGGTTTTGTTTTAAAAATCACTACGAAACATAGAGATGTCCACGTTTATTCAAGAATAAGTAATATGGAGTGAATTTACATACTCACCCCATCATTTAATTCTTAACTCACCGCTTTTGCAATGGCTTGCTCTACATCAGCGATAATGTCATCAATATGCTCAATCCCTACTGAAATACGGATTAAATCTTGTGATACTCCAGCGCTATGTAGTTCCTTTTCATCTAACTGCCGATGCGTGGTGCTGGCGGGATGACATGCTAGTGATTTGGCATCACCAATGTTGACCAAACGTAAAATCATATCCAGTGCATCGATAAATTTACCACCAGCACTGATAGGATCGTCAGATTTAATCCCAAAACTAATGATCCCAGACGCTAAACCATTCGACATTTTTTGACAAATATCATGATAAGGACTTGAAGCTAAGCCTGCATAATTCACCCAGCTAACATCCCTATGATTAGATAAGTATTGTGCTAATGCTTGTGCATTTTGACAGTGGCGTTCCATACGTAAAGGGAGTGTTTCTAAGCCTTGAAGTAATAAAAACGCACTTTGAGGTGATAATGCTGCACCTGTATTACGCAGAGGAACGACTCGGCAACGACCGATATATGCCGCAGGACCTAATGCTTCAGTGTAAACCACACCGTGATAAGACGGGTCCGGTTCATTAAGCAGTGGGAAGCGCGCTTTATTTGCGACCCAATCAAATTTACCCGAATCGATAATGACACCACCGATAGTAGTACCATGACCGCCGACATATTTGGTCAATGAATGAATGACGATGTCTACGCCATGCTCAATCGGACGGCATAATGCTGGTGTAGCTACTGTGTTATCTACAATTACCGGTACACCATGACGGTGTGCAATTTCACTCAGTGCTGCCAAATCGACAACATTACCTGCAGGGTTACCGATAGACTCACAAAAAATCGCTTTTGTGTTTTCATCAATCAATGGTTCAATAGTGGATAAGTCATCAAACGAGGTCATGCGAACATCTACGCCTTGACGGGGTAATGTATGAGCGAATAGGTTATAAGTACCACCATAAAGCTGGCTAGTAGAAATAATATTATCGCCTACTTGTGTTAGAGCTTGGATAGCATAAGTAATGGCTGCCATACCTGAAGAGACACATA